>Ga0307377_10000542_pt1 | contig 49700 bp, 31 predicted proteins | sample TR3MG_FD_202535 | JGI IMG/M metagenome (GOLD analysis project Ga0307377, IMG submission 202535) | Soil microbial communities from Risofladan, Vaasa, Finland - TR-3 | ecosystem: Environmental > Terrestrial > Soil > Coastal area > Acid sulfate soil | place: Finland: Risofladan, Vaasa | collected...
AGGTTCCACGCAACTTATTTGACATGGTAGATAAATCACTGAACAAAGACCTTGAACATATCTTCCTGTTTGAAACGGAGGGGGTTTCAATAGTTAGGGCCGTAGTGATGACCGCTTTATACCCTCAGTTTAACGACTACGACTTAGCAATTAATGAAATTCGGGACATATCACAGCACGCCGGTAAGTATTCTTCTTCAACGCAGATGGCGCATGAAGAAAAGTAAATTCATTACACAAGCTAAGCCAGATCCAAACGATTTGAGGAGAGAAGGGCAAATAACTTTTATCTTGTTGGCAGAGAATTATGGATACCGCATGAAATCATACGGTCCAATTTCCCTCGTAGAGATAGCTGGAAAAACGCTTCTTCAACACCAAATAGAAGCCATTCAATCTTGCTTTGTTGATTTCGAAATTATCATCTGTTCTGGATTTGAGACCCAAAAAGTATACCATTATATTCAAGCGCATTTTCCTCCAAGTGTACCAATTAGGTTAGTAGAAAATCAAGTGTATTACCACTCTAATTGCTGTGAAGGACTGAGACTATGCATGAACAACACGATGAATAATAGGGTTGTGATATGCGGCGGCGGCGTGATGCTGACTAGTGAATATTTGAAATCCTTGAACATAAGACGATCCTCATTATTGTGTCAGGCGCCAGATAAAGAACAGAATTTTGACATAGGCATCATAGAAAACGACGACAAGAGACTAGAACAATTTTCCCTAGCAATGAAAACCAAAGTTTGGACTGAGCTATTGTATCTTACCGGAGAGGCAGTTATCAAATCTTTTTACAACACAATATCCAAACCAGAGTTAAAGACTAAGTTTTTATTTGAAGCGGTTAATGAATGGCGAGGAAGAAGGCAATTGTTAGTGTGCGATAACTCCGCTGAAACAATCGTGAAAATCAATAACATTAAAACCCTAAAAAGGATGAACGCATAATGAGACTGCTATTCCACAACTATTCGAACAACGTTTCCACAGAGCCCATGTACCTTAATGAGGCTATTCGCCAATGCGGCATAGATACTCATATGTGGAGCGATCCGCAGGTTAGTGCATTTGATATGCTGGACAAAGTCAAGCCGGACGTTATTATTTCATCTTACAAGCTAATCACCAAAGATATAATGACGTATCTTACGCAAAGCAGCATCGAACTCGTTCTGAATATTACTGGCATCACAAATAATCAACTTAAGGCGGTAGAATCTTCTTTAAAGGACTGTCATATAAGATGCCCCTTCTTTTTTGATAACAGATTTGAATATAAGGATTCGTGGAAAGTTGATGCGGTCGACACAAAGGTTCACACAATTTGGCCAGCCGCCGACATCTTTAACATACATCCTCCAAAAAAACCAACGCTACCGGAGTGCATTATTTCTGAAAAGTTTGACAAAACTATTGAGAATTATATTGCAGATAGGGGCCCCTATCACCTATTATACTTGTCGGACAACGATTTGATTCCACCGTTCGACATACGTGGAAACGTTGCGTCGATTGCTCAACTGTACAAATACTATGAACAAATAACTTTCTTTGGAAATACAGACTTTTGTTCTTCACAGTTATTTTTTGACGCAAACCTTCAATCGTGTAGGGCGAAATTTTTTGTACCAGACGAAGAAATAGAAAGATGGACGAACGTGTTGGAAACGTGTTTTAATTCGTCACCAATCACCGACGATATGTCAATTCAATCTATGATCAAGTCTCAGATAAAGGCCAAGCATACGCCATTTCATCGAGCGTGGACTCTAATGAAACACCTTAAAAATCAAGAGGCCCTACGCTCTATTGAAACCGTCAAAAGTCAATTGCCAACTGCCCTGAAAGATGTCTAATGAAAATCACCATCCAATTTCCCACTTATAGTCGTTCGAAAAAATTCTTAAGTGTTCTTGAACGCTATATTGACTTGGCTGGTCCAAACCATGAGTTGTTTTTTAATATCAACTGTGACATGACAGATTTAAGTATGACAAATTTGGCAACCGTGGCAGCCGTATCGGCAATCTTTTCTAAGTATTCGTGGAGAGATACTGACTTCATAATGAACTTTGACGACAATACGGAAAAAATCAGTGCCATCAATAGTCATGCTACTGACAAACCATTTGATATCATTGTTTGCGCATCAGATGATATGGTGCCACAGGTCGAAGGGTGGGACGACGAGATAGCACGGGCCATGATACAATACTTCCCGAACCTTGACGGTTGCGTACACTTTGATGATGGGAACACGCACGGAAAACTTATTACCTTCTCGATCCTTGGTAGAAAGTTATATGAGCATTTTGGCTATATATACCACCCGGATTACAAAAGCCTGTACTGTGATGACGAGTTTACTCAAGAAGTAAAAAGGCTCGGAAAGGAAGCTTATGTTGACAAGATGATCTTTAGCCATGAGCATTGGAGTATTGAAGGCTCAGAGAACCACAATCAAATAGACATGGCTATTCACAAAACTTTACACTACGCCGGTAGGGACAGACAGGTTTTCGAGCGGCGTAAACAACTAGGGTTTCCCAAAGAAAGGATAACTAATGACTGATGATCTAACACCGGCAACCGCCACTATGGCTATGAGATCACCCAAAAAGCCAAAAGTAGTAATCACAGGGGGCAGCGGGTTTATAGGTCTACATGCCGTGAAACAATTCAAAGATTTAGGATGGGACATAGTTGTGATCGACAACGATAGCGGCTACGGTGTCTCAACGGAGGGGTATCAATTGATAGTTGCGGACATAGCGGATTTTGGAGCTATTGAGCCTTGGTTCGAGGGCGCTGACTTGGTGTGGCATTTGGCGGCCAAGGCTAGTATCCCAGAGGCCATATTAAGCCCAAGACAAACAATGGAAGTCAATGTCTTGGGGACATGTAATGTGCTACAGGCTGCCAAGCGACACTTTGTAAAAAGAGTGGTGGTTGCTTCTACGGCGGCCCTGTCTGGAGACGCTGACCCAACAGCGAACCCTTACGCACTCAGCAAATCGACCGTCGAAGACTTGTGTCAAATGTATGTAAACCTATATAACTTAGATGTTGTTGTTGCAAGATTCTTTAACGTATGGGGAGAAGGACAACATGATTGTGGTGCGTATGCGCCAGTGATGGCTCAATTTACTAGAGCGATGAAAAATAATGAAACGATTATGATCTTCGGAGATGGCGAACAAACTAGAGATTTCATCAACGTCAAGGACGTAATCAATGCCATGCTGACCCTATCGTTGCCAAACGAGAAGGTTTCTGGGAAAATCTTTGAGGTCGGCACAGGCCAATCTTGCTCTATTAATGAGCTTTTGGAAATTATGGACCCCAAAAAGACAAAAGGAATATATCTCAACATGCCCGCACGACTAGGGGAGGTGCGACACTCGAAAGCCGACTGCTCTGCCCTCATGGGGCTTGGATGGAAACCAATGGTCAACCTAAAGGAATATTTTAATGAGTAAGGTCATAGCATACAGCCTGTGGGGAACTAACCCAAAGTACACTGTGGGAGCAATTGAAAACGTCAAATATGCCAAACAAATTTTCCCAGAATGGGAGTGTAGATTTTTTGTTGCAACCAATGTAGAGCCGCACATTAAGCATGAAATAATTAAGTGTGGTGGCGAAATAGTGGAAATGGGAGAGGCTGGATGGAACGCAATGTTCTGGAGATTCTTGGTCGCAGACAGCAACGACACAATGATTTCAAGGGACACTGATTCTCGCCCCAGCTATCGAGAAAAGGCCGCCGTTGATGAATGGTTGGCAAGCGACAAAGATTTTCACATTATGAGGGATCACCCATATCATGATACGGCCATTTTGGGGGGAATGTGGGGCGTTCGTAATGGGCTATTAATTGGATTGTCTGATATGATTAAAGACTATGACGCTAAGAGCTTTGATGACAAATATCAGGTTGATCAAAACTTTCTTAGGGAAGTAGTATACCCATTGGTTAAAGATAATGTTATTACTCATGACGAATTTTTTGACCACAAACCATTCCCTCCATGGGCACCAAAATGGATTGCTAACGACTTTGTTGGGCAAGTATATAATCAATTTAACGAGCCGGAGTTTTCATAGTGGCGAACGTCTTAATAATCCAAGAAGCTGGTAGACACAAAGAGAACAAACACTTCCGTGAATGTCTATCTATGGAGCGGGCATTTAATATAACGGGCTCAACAGCCACCGTTTGGGGATTAGGACACCACAATTATGAAACACAGCCCGACTGGGAATCATTTGATCTTATCATTAATTTGGAAAACTATGACACTACTGGATGGGTTCCAACGTTGCGTGACGTTCAGACTAAAAAGTTTTTATGGTCGATTGACGCTCACGTTAAAGGGATAGAGCCATACCGCAAAACTGCCAACGAGGGTAATTATGACTTAATCCTGCAAGCCACTCCAGAATTTTGCGATTCTAATAGTGTTTGGTTTCCAAACTGCTACGACGACGACCTGATTCACCCATATGATTACCAGCCTGCTAGTCAAACCAGCCGCTCCATGCCGCCGACGAGGACATACCCGATGGGGTTTTGTGGCAACGTTGTTAATCGTGGTCCGCTTTTAGCCATGCTTGTCGGCCGACTAAAGGGAGGCTTCAAGCACGACGAATTTGTTATAGGTGGAAGTATGGTAAGGGCCATTAACTCATATAGGGTTCATTGGAATGCCAACATTAGCATAGACATCAACTATCGAAACTTTGAGACTATGGGGTGTGGGGTAGCGTTGTTAACATCTAACAACCCCCATTACGATAGGTTGGGATTTATAGACCGCAAAAATTGCTTCATTTATAAGAACATTCATCATATGATGGAATTGGTGGATGAACTAACCAAAAAAGATTTGAGAGACGACGATCTTATCGCCAGCGTAGCCAAGGCGGGATTAAAACATGTCCAAAAGAACCACACATATAAAAACAGGGCCCGATTAATATTGGAGAAATACCTATGACAGACATTTGGGACGCTTGGACAAGGACCGTAGAATACAAAGGTGTGGCGCTATTAGATGGAATTAACACTCGTCCGCACGCCGACCTGCACATCAGTTCGCACGAAGATGAATACGCCAACTTCCTCAAGGTTTTACGCAAGATCGACAAGGTCAATCCTGTAATGGTCGAAATAGGTAGCTGGTGGGCCTTTTGGTCTTTATCGTTTAGGCGTATGTTCCCACACGGTAAAAATGTCCTAGTAGAACTTGGTAAACGTCACCTTTCGGTAGGGATTAAAAATTTCGCCCTCAACAGTTTCGATGAAACACATTATTGGGGAGGGTTCCATTTGGGATTTTCTAATGTCTATGCCGATCCTGTTAGATCGAGCAATTATGATTTCCCAAAGATAGATGGAGAATATTGGGACAGAAGCATACTTGGGAAAAAAACCGGCCCAGAAATAGACTTGATAGATATTTACAGTATAGAGAAATTGGACGAAATCGACCTCCTACACTTAGACATACAGGGAAGCGAATACCCAACAATTATGGGCCTCCATCTTAATCATTCTTGGCTTTTGAACGACAAAATCAACAATCTCATTATCGCCACCCACAAACAGCAATGGCATGACGAATTGCTAGCGCTGTTGGTAGACAAATATAATTTCGAAGTTGTTGCCGTTGAACCGTTCGGCACGGTCGGTGGCGACGGAATGTTGTTACTTCATAAGGATCATTAATGTTTGATAGAATTATAATGAGCGCAGACAGGTCTCCAAAGTATTTTGGCTTTTGGCAGATACAGGTATTGGCACACAAAACATTTTTTCCAGACGTAAAATTAACATTGGCCGTATTGAAGTCACCAATCAACAAGGTTGAAAGCGATGGTGTTTACGATAGGTTAGTCAATATGCTTCTTGACGCGGGAGTAGATGACGTGCAGCTACACGCCCCAGCCTATGGAGTGCCAGAAGAAAACCAAGCTAAATTACTCCGTTATTATGCTGCCGCACAGTGGCCGCAAGATGTCAGTATTATTTGCGACATAGATACCGTTCCATTGACAGATAAATATATTAGGGGATTAGCCGAAGTTAGAATTAAAGACAAACTGTTAGCTGTTGGTCGAGAAGTGTACTTAGGAACCCATGACGGCAAATTTCCTGCCCATCATATCGCCGGAGAAGGATACCTATTTGAACTCTTATACAACACTTATGGTAAAACATTCGCGGAAGTGGTTGGAAAATGTACCCCAATGTCAAAATACGACCACAAAGAAGATGTGAGAAATTTCCCTCATTGCTTTTCGGACGAATCTCTCAACAGGGCGCTGATAGAATTAAATTGCGTTCCAATGCAGCATATTGAAAGAAAAATTGACATACACAAACAATGGATTGACAGAGCTTGGTGGGACAAATTAGACACAACACACCTGAACAACGATATGTATATCGAAGCCAATCTACTGCGGCCCTTTGCAGAAAATAGGGCACACATTCAGCCTATTATTGACTTTTTAGAATCTAAAAACAAATGGAGATATGATGGAAAGACATGAATCTTGGTGGGAAACCAATCTAGACGCCGATACCTATATTCATAACAACACGCTGTATCCAGCTCCAAGTAAGGAAACTTTTGAAACTTGGATGGGAGACCACAATGATAAAGACAGGATTCTCGTACGCGACCACATGGTTGAGTATGATTCGGTCTTAGACGCTGGGTGCGGAGCTGCCCCAGAGCATAATGTCATTGACGCCGATAAATACCACTCGATGGACATAACACAAAAGCTGGTTGATTACAATGTTAGTAGGGGCATCAAATGTAAGCAGGGATCTTTAATGAATATGCCATACGAAGACAATTCTTTCGACGTAGTAATTAGTCGGCACGTTACAGAACACATGGCAGAAATAGAAACACCGCTAAAAGAATTGATTCGCGTTGCTAAAAAACAGGTATTATTATCGTTCTTTTTGGATCCAATTGATTTAGATTGGCATCGTATTAAATTGGATAATGCTGGTACAGACGGAGAAATTTACCACAACCAATACAGCATACGTATTATTGAGCAAATATTAAATTCGTCAGACAAGGTGGTCAGCTATCAGTGGCGGACGGGTCTTGGTAAAACTTCAAGCTTTCTCGACATAAGGATGATAAAATAATGATAGCTCTTCCGCCAACTCAGATGCGTTGGAAACTTCAAAGATTCCAGAAAGATAAGCAGGGGTTTCCTTGGCACGTATTTAGGTTTGATGACGTATGCGTTAACGCCGACATGGAGTTAATCCAAAAAATGACAGATTTCTTATTTGATAGATTTCCAGATAGGGTTGTTGTTATGTGGGGCTTATCTCCATTGGTAAACGACATGTCTAGCGAACAGTCTCCGATAGAACAGCAACGTATCTTTCCACGTATCCTGAACGCCCACTCAGACCACCGTTTGTTCTATCAAGTAGACAAGCTGGGCATTCCAGATAAGATAGACAAGAGGGTTGCGCTGGCTTCACACGGCCTGATTCATGTAGACCACAGGTTATTAAGTAAAGACGCGCAAGAAATGAGCATTTTGATTAGTGACAGCCTAGCTGGGAATACCAAATGTTTCATTCCGCCCTTCAACAAGTGGAACAAAGACACCGAGGATATCTGCAATGAGCATCAAATTATATTGGTAAAATTCGAAGAGGGGTGGAAATGCATGGAATATAATTCTTTTGATGTCAACCACAGTAGATGGTATCTGCACGCAAGAGAGTTCACGTTCGAACAATTCAGGGAGTGGTTCAATCATGAAAATTAAGAACGCAATAGTAGAATATGTCTCAAGCGATGAATATGTAGCTCAGCCACAAGAAATTTCTCTGTCTACAGTGGCAGCAATAGCTGCGCAAAATTTGGACGGCCCCATTGTAGAAATAGGAGCTGGCTGTGGGAAAACAACGGCCCAGCTATTAATAGTGGCCAAACAGTATGATAGAATGGTTTACGTTATTGATCCATATTCGGGAGATATGCCCCCGGGTTATGGGGGTCCAAACACGCCATACACAAAAGAAAATTTAATGGACAACGTCGAAGAAGTAAATGGACAGGATCATTTTACTCTAATAGAACAATCGTCGCAAGATATGGACCCAAATATTATATGGAATCTAGGACCACTTTGTTTCGCTTTTGTGGACGGCCTACAAGATAGAGCGTCAGTGATTAATGATTTACGATTGGTTTCAAAGTGCTCGGTGATAGCGGTCGATGACTATAAGAGACATACAGAAATCAGTCAGGTGGCGATAGCTGTAGAACAATTCATTAGAACAAACAGTGTCCACTATGACTTGTTTGTCGATGGTCACACCGAAAGATCGCGAGCCTATCTGTTCAGGGTAAATAATGAGCTTACTAGATCATAAAAGTAAATACGTTTTCTTGCACAACCCAAAAGTGGCAGGGACTTCAATTGAAATATTGATCGGGGGCAGTTCTCATGAAACGATGTGGGGATATGTGCAACGTAATCCAACGATAAATTTTGATGAGTACTTTAAATTTATGGTGGGCAGAAACCCATACGACAGATTGATTTCTGTCTTTCACTTTTTACCACGAATACCATGGCCCAACAAAATCCAAAAGGGACACCCCGGCTGGCAGGGGCAAAAAAGACTTTTCTATAGCAGAGTAGACTTAGAGGGGTGCATCGCGAATTTCGACACCTTTATAGATAGCCTTGATTATTTCTTTGACTTTAATCTTGTGAATTATAGCCCAACTGTCACAAAATTAATGTCTCCATTCGACCACTTGGCCCCGCAACACTATTGGTGCTGCATTGATGGCATCAATGTTTTAGACAGCATTTTGCGGTTTGATGATTTAGACAACGAGTGGGCACGTATCAGAGAAAAAATAGATCGTCACGACACAAAGCTTCAACACACAAACGCCAACAGGGTAGATGGTGGGCAAATGCGTGTAGATCAAATCAGCATGGAAACAATAAACAAAATCAACGAGAAGTACGAACTTTCATTTAAAACTTTAGGATATAAAATGCTATGCCGAAAATAGTGTCAATTCACCAGCCGAACTTTATGCCGTGGGAACCCTTCTTTGAAAAGATTGCACAATCTGATGTGTTTGTCATATTGGGATTCTGTGATTTTGAGAAAAATAATTTCCAAAACAGATTTCAATATGAAGGCCGTTGGCACACTATGTCGGTTGAAAAGGCACGCAAACACATAGTAGACAAAAGGTATATCAATCCTGCATTTGATTGGATGAAGATCAAAAAACGAATCCACAATCGCCCGCTTCATATTTTTGACGATTTGATTCAAGAGTCGGTTTACGAAACAAACGTTGGAATCATTAAGAGGACTTGCGAATTGCTTGGCATAGACACAGAAATTGTAACAGATTTTGATACTCCGCTATTAAGAACAGAGCGACTGGTTGAATTGTGTGAAACCTTTGGGTGTGAAACATACCTCTCTGGACCTAGTGGAAAAAAATACCTTGAGTTAGAAAAATTCTTGTACAAGGGAATGCAAGTGAAGTTTTTTGAACCGACCTCCCAAGGTCACCCATTCGACGCCCCAGCGTTTCGCAATCTTTCAATAGGATAACCAAAATGTCAAAACAAGATAAACTAAACAATATTGTATGGGGAGGCTCTGGCATAGAACGCGCCCTATTTGAATTCATCTTAGACAAAATTCCAGAGGGCAGCAAGGTGCTGGAACTTGGTGCCGGACTTTGTAGTACAGTAGCGTTTGCGACATTTTATGTTCCATATTCGGTAGACGACAACCCCAATTATATCGGGCTCTACAAGGGAGTGAATTATATACTGGCTCCACGTCATAACGGGGGTTGGTACGATAGAGATATTATCAACGCCATCCCAAAAGATTATGCTATGATTTTCGTAGACGGACCATCCGGACACAACAGAGAGGGAATTTTATGTAATCTGGATGTGTTGGACACAAACGTTCCAATTATATTCCACGACACGAATAGATTGCCAGAGAAAGCGTTAGCTGTTGATGTTTCTGAAGCCCTAGGTAAAAAGATCACATTCTACAACTCAAAGGACCATGGAGACAACTGGGCAGTAATCGAATAATTTTTTAAACAGGATAACCAATGAAAATTTTAATAACCGGCGGCACTGGATTCCTAGGTCAAAACCTATTAAAGCATCTGACCCTAGGAGGATACAAAGAAGTTATGCCACTTTCTTCTAAAACCTACGACTTACGCGATAGTTATGCGTGTAAAAAGGCAATCAGTAATTATTCCCCCGATGTAATCATACATGCCGCTGGCTCTGTGGGAGGAATCGGAGCTAACAAACTCAATCCCGGCAAATTTATGTATGACAATTTGATTATGGGTGCGAACATGATAGAAAGAGCAAGGCAAGCTAAAGTAGAGAAATTTATTATGCTCGGGACCGTCTGTGCCTATCCAAAATACACAGTAACACCATTTCATGAGCTGTGCCTTTGGGATGGTTATCCAGAAGAAACAAACGCCCCTTACGGCATTGCTAAAAAAACGTTAATGAAATTGTTGGAGACATATGAAGAGCAATATGGAATGAATGGTGTAAATCTTGTCCCGGTAAATATGTATGGGCCACACGATCACTTTAATCTTACTAGCAGCCATGTGATACCGGCCCTGATTCTTAAATTTTATAACGCGATGAAGGCTGGAGAATCAAAAGTGACGGTTTGGGGCACTGGGGCGGCGTCTAGGGAATTTCTATACGCTCCAGACTGTTGTGACGCTATCGAGCGCGCCATTAGACATAACCCCGGACCAGAGCCAATAAATATAGGTACGGGGAAAGAAATCACAATATTTGATCTTGTCACAAAGATAGCAGACCAAATGGGATATGATGGGGATATCGTTTGGGATACAAAAAAACCAGACGGACAGCCACGGCGATGTTTGAATGTTGGTAGGGCGCTAGAGCGACTAGAATTTAGAGCCCAGACCGATTTGGACACAGGATTAAAACACACAATCGAATGGTTCCTAACTAATACAAAGGGAGACACATAATGAATTTAGGTTTCTATGTCGAGTCTTGCGGTGGAAGTCCACTGAATACAGAAATTTACAATTTCCTCAACAAGGCACTATCTGACAAAGAACTGGAAGACGCTGCGGTTTTCTTTAACTCGATCAACTTTAATCCTGTCGCCTGTAAGTTCGGCATGTTTAATGCGACAGAGCTATGGCATTTTAAGGGTAACCTTGTTTGCGCTTCTATTGCAAATCTGCGGCGTGCGTTTCAGGTTGTAAACGATATCAAGATCGTATATTTATTTTCTGTAGACCAAAAAAATGAACGAACTCTTTTTGATTTGGTCCACATAGGGAAAAACCACAAGGTGGCGGTAGTAAATGAATTAGATAAAAGAGAGTTCACAAGGATTACCGGGGTTGTTCCGGTTCTGCTAAACGAATTCAGTGTTCACAATTTTCAGGAGATTTTCGATGAATAAGTTTGACCAAGAAGTAATCAGAATGTATAATGAAGAGGACAATAGTACTTATGAGATTGCTAAACTTCTTTCTACATACCCCAACAAAGTCCGTAGGACTTTGATTAAGCATGGCTACGACCTGAAAAATAGAAGTCAAGCTCAGAAGGTGGCCCTTGATAAAGGCAGAAGTGAGCATCCAACCGCCGGTAAAGAACGCACACATGCCGAACGACTAAAAATCAGTGGCAGCCTAGTTGAATACTGGGACGATATGAGCGACAAGGAAAAGAAGCGAAGAATTAAACTAGCAAAAGATAACTGGAAAAATCTGTCAGAAGAAGCAAAAGATAGTATGCGGTCTAAGGGTATTGCGGCCATCCGATCTGCTGCCACCACTGGGTCAAAATTAGAGGTATTTTTTCAGGAAAGATTGGCAGACGCAGGCTATAGAGCCAGAGCGCACGAAATCATAATTCCTGCAGAAAATTTGGAAATTGACTTGTATATTCCCGCTTTAAAGACTATAATAGAGGTAGATGGACCATCACACTTTTATCCAATTTGGGGCGAAGAAAAGTTGCAAAAGCAGATCAACGCCGACCTGCGAAAAAGCGGAGCATTGTTAAGTAGGAACTATGCGGTTATCAGGATCAAATCACATGGTAACGAATCCTTAAGCAAAAGGGAGGATTTGATTGAACAAGTATTGGCGCACTTGTCTAAAATCAAAGAAAAATTCCCCCCACGATCCAAACGTTTTATTGAGGTTGAATAATGTCACTGAAAGATGCAGAGCTAGACTCTCTATTGGAAGAGGATTTCCCAGAGGATTTCCCAGAGGATTTCCCAGAGTTGCAAACGCCAAGTAATACTAATGTTGAAGGAAGGGACGTACTTATGACAGATGGACCAAATCCCACTTCTGTTGAGTGGAGTGATTATGTACTAGGTATGTTCGAAGACAGCGAACTTTTTGATGGGCGGCCAACGGTTCATGGACTGCGACGCGTTGCAGAATTGCTTCTTGGTCCCATTGTGTCCAGTAGACCGTCACACGTATTCCCGCCAGAATCTGGCGAAACCCTTGGTAGGGCAACGGTTATTTGGGAATTGATCTTCAAGAATGGGACGTTGTTTAGCGACGTTGCAGATTGTTGGGAAGGCAATACAGACGATGCCTTCTGCGTTTTTAACACGGCCACAGCGGCCACAAGAGCAGAGGGTAGAGCCTTGAGAAAAGCATTGCGACTTCGTACTGTAGCGGCAGAAGAAATGACGACTAAGAATACCGCGAGTATCGCCCGCAGTATTAGTCAAACAAAAAACGTCAAATCGACGGAAGGCGAATACGACGATAGTGGGAGAATGACAGACCCACAAGCTAATTTCATAGACGCCAAGTGTAAGCAATTGAACTTGGACGTTACTCAATTTTTTAAGGAGGCGTTCGACATAAATGTAAACCGTAAAGTCAGCAAGGGACAAGCAAGTTCCGCAATTCAAAAGCTGAATGAATATCAGCAAGACAAAAGTTTAATTCCTGAATCTATTACTACTGCTTACCTAAGTGATTGGAGACAAAGTCAATGAAAATTAACTACAAAACAAAAAACGGCCGCATCAATGTAGAAATTGAAGGCGATGGACAGAGAGACCTGTTTGGAGCTATTGCCCGGTTCCAAGAAGTGTTTGAAGAGGGCATCTGTGGCAAATGTGGCTCTGACAATATCCGCTTCGTGGTTCGTAACGTTGATGACAATCAATTCTACGAGCTTCGTTGTGGAGACTGCGGAGCTAGACTATCCTTTGGTTCTCACAAGAAGGGAGGCGGTTTATTTCCAAAGAGGAAAGACGGCGAAGATTGGCTACCCGACCGAGGTTGGGTGAAATGGAATCCCAAGACTGAAAAGAACGAGTAGGAGGTTAAAAGAAAGCGGGCGGCCAAAAGACCGCCCGTTTTTTTTAGCTCAAATTGTTCTCTTGCTATTTCTACAGGAGGAAGTTTGGCCACCAACCAGCAGCTACTCCAATAAAGTAAACTCCAACCGCCGCACCTGCCAACAAGACGCCACGTCTAATTAGCTTGTGTTTTCGGATAAATGTAGCAACGGGGCCGTTGAGAATTGGCATAAGAGCCTCCTTTAGAGTAAATGTTAGTTTCCACGAACGAGAACGTCCGTCCAACCAGCTTCCTGCGTTTTCCCACCGAGGGCAAAAGCGTAGATGCGATCACAGTTGTCGTACTTAAGCAACCACTTGATCCATTTATTCCAAACATTCATCTGAATGGGTGTCCATTGGAGTTTATCTCCTCCAGCTACGTAGTTTGGTTGCACAAATACATATACTGGTTTACCGCCACTTAGCCTCTTTGCGGCGTCGATGTAGTTTTTAGCATGATTCAGCCACGCCTCCCAACGCCATCCGTCCTCAAGGACTAGGTAAGGTATGTATAGACTAACAACCATAGCGTCGACCTCGTCCTTGAAGTATTCGCATGTTTTTTTGTAGCTATCCATCACCCTTCCCCACAAAGGGTAATAGTGCGTCTTTAGTTGGTTTTCATACTTATTGCGAACAGAGACGGGATTCTCTTTGTCCTCAATGTAAATCTCCATCCGTTTGATATGCCAATTTGTTTGAAACATACCAGCGCCAGCAGAAATGCCGTAGACGGCCACATCTCGACCAGCAGACTTCATCATTCGGCAGATGCCGCGATATTCACCGGCCTTTTGGTCCCAATCAGGAAGGCTGGAATTGTGCAAATCGTGACTCTCCATATCCAAAATGATGTCTTTATACATCCAAGGATGATTTTGGTCTATGGAAAACCGCAAATCTGGATTGTCGATAAAATTACGCTCGAAAACTTTGGGGTCATAGATGAAATTTCTATCCACAACATCTTGTTGGATAAGTTCATCACTTCCTTTTGGGTGAAAATACCAACCCGTCAGGTGTCGATATTCGTATAGATTGGGGTTGCTGTCTAACGCAGCTTTCATATCTGGATGATATGAGTGTAGAAAGACCTTCTTTGGCGGAATCCACACCTCTTGTTCGACTTCTTTTTCGAGAGTCATTTTTCTCCTTTATAGATATTCTAAACTGAAATACAAACCAAAATCTGTCTTACTGCCAATAGAGTCCGGTGATGCGCTGACTCCAACGTACCAATCGTGTCTAGTGGCCCTACAAGATTCACCCGAAGTGGAAATCCAATTGTAGTATGCTCCATCGCCTGTCGCTAGTATCTCGTCTGAACTAGTATTCAAGCCGCTTGGTCCGGGTCCGGCAGTTAGCAACATATCGGCCATCTGAAACCCGTCCGCAAACTGAACCCATCCGTGTTCATCTGCTACGCCCCTAAATTTCAAGGGGCCTTTGTTTGCACCGAAATCAACACCCTCTACGGGGTGCGGGTGCCGTACTTCGTATACCTGCGTAGTTACTCCGCTAGCGTGATTTGAAATATCAGAGCGATCAAAGACTCGCAGTTTCACATTCTGCACTCTGATGCCTTCTGAATGTTCAAATCGCACATTCAAAGGAGCAGCAATATTCGGAATTCCAGACGTTCCAGTGGTACTAGAATCGCTTTGGATAATAACGCCACTGTTGGGAAATCCTACAGTGTCACTGTATTTCAAATTGGAGCATCTCACTCCGGACGAAGTTCCGTTCGAATTCGTGACAAAGGTTGTTGTTTGATAGTCATTGACTGGAACGGATATGCCAAATCCGCCGCCAAAAAAGCCAAGTCCGGACCCAGCCGCATGTTCAATTAAGTCGGGAGCCTGCGTAGGATTGCCGGGATAAATGTCGTTATTATTAGCATGAAAAGTTATGGTTGCCATCTAAATTCTCCTAAGAGTTAAGGATTTCTAATGTATTATACACAAAAAGTAAGGTTATGTCGATGAAATATTGAGTTCCACCCATTGTTCAGAACATTCCGTCGGGTTGCGCAGATCACCGTGTGGGAAACCGTTAAACCCCCGACCCACACTTTGACCGCCAGCCAGCCAGTTGAAACTAATGTCATTGTGAAAGTGGAAAAACGCGTCATATTGCTTATTTGAGGATATGTCGTCCCCATCAATGATATATACCACTTCATTACTACCAACGTCGAAAGCGTTGTTTTCAAACTCGGCATTTTGACCATTTCCCCCCTGTGGATGGGCCAAAAGGCCACAAACACGATTAATTTCCGTGCTGATGGGCCCTAGAACCAGCCGTGGCTTGGGATCTGTTTGAATCGTGTCTGCTGTCACGACTCCGGTCAGGAAATACGCGTTTAAGCCCCCTCCTGCTGCGCTGTTGATCGTTTCTAAACGCAAGCCCTTCCCGCCGAGATCGGCCGCTAAGGCCCCAGTGGGGGCAAATATGGACGCAGGGATGTCCCTGCCGGGATCTAGGCACTCAACCGCAGTAATGCCTCCGACCACATCGGTAGTAACGACCTTCAAAAGTACTGAATAGTCCTCATTGCCAACTGTGTCGTTCGGAACGAATCCTGCTCCGCGAGGAAACAAACTATCCTCCGGAGACACAAATATCAGTTTGTTGAAGAGTTCGGCGTCTGATGCCAACCTAGGATCATCATCGGTAATCTCCTTAATACCAACTGGCCAATCCACTCGCGTTGGGGTGGTAATGGTCTTCTTAATATATCTATAGGGCAATAATTTACCAGTCCTAACTGGATTTAAGGACCAATACTTTTGCCCCATAATTGGTGGTTCAAAAGGGTCCGTGCCAGTACGAGTGGCGTTATTGAATACGACGGTGTTTAATTCTACCCCGGTAGGATAGTAGTCCACACCGTTCATGTGCAGCTCGGCAGGGTTATCAGTAAATGTATTATCTATATGCTTTGCCCACCTAGTAGGTTCCTGAAAATCAGTACTAGCACTAGGAATTGGTGAAAAGTAGTTAAAGCTCAAGAAACTATTATCAACATCCCTAAAGCTGGAAAAATTAGTTATTTCAGCATTTCGGAACCAAGTCTCATCGTCTGCGAACGGCTGAGTATTTCCAGCTAGATCAGTATATTTAAGTGGAATTGCAATCCTTGCTCCAACCGTTGGATCAAAATACTTTTCATCAACAAATTGAATGGCAGGATTAAAATGATGTACGGCAAAAGTTCTGGGATCGAATAGTGTTTGTTCTCTTGGGTGATTATGAAAAACACGAACGCTAAGGTCTATGATGTTCTTTGTTCTGTACGAATCGGACAAGTTTGACGTGCCCCAAGACGCAGATTGGTCATATCTTTCAAAGCTGCCATTGCTGGTTCCGGGGGTGTATCTCAGTTCCATACCCATCCCAATTCGATTATTTGTTTGAAATTTGAGTGAGTCGTTGGCTGTAATTGTGACAAACGAAGTTATAACACCAAAGGCGGCCGCTCCGCCACCAGAGTTGGTATCGTTTACTCCCCAGCCAGACCTCATATCATAAAAGATGGTTGCTGGTCCAGCCCACTCTAGGGCGTTTGTGGTATTCGGCTGACTGGTTTGTTCTGAATTCCAAAATCGTCTGGCGTGCAAATATTGATATCCTCTATACCTATTTTTGTCGATTTCGTCAATGCCGCCGCCCCAAACTAATCCGTACTGATCTGATGCATGCAATAGGATTCCGTCTCTACTATACCACTGAGCAAGGGCTGGATCAAACTGTGTGCTTTCTCTTGCGTCTACCGTGTGGGAAACGGGGCGCCACCCATCCAACTGAGTTTTATGAGCTTCTGCCGTAAACACGTGCCAGTTCTTTCCCACTTGGTCCGAAACATCATTAACATAGGTCCGTAACTTATTGATTTGCTTATCTCCGAATTGCAGGTAAGCCTCTAATTTCAGCGGCCTAAATATAATCTGACCCGGTCTCTTTGGGGTAAAATCAAACGCGCTATCAATAGTGGTATTATTGTCCCCTTCTTTGCCTAGCCAAGCGCTCTCAAAAAAGGCCCCCTGAGCATCTAATGGCACGTTACCGTTATTTACGTCCATCAATGATTTAAATCTATGAACAGAATATAGTGGGCTGCCGTTCACGCCCGAAGGAGAGGCGTTCAACATCACATCCGCTGGCACATGTTCCATTGTTGTTGTAATGGTTTGCGCCTCAGGTCTTTGGGCGGCAAACAGGTTGGCTCCAGCATTTGGTCCAGCAACACTGTCGGTACGACCATTAAATCTAATCCAGTCATTATCGTCGCTGTTGAAGGACGCAAACGGACTCGTGTCGCCCCCCGTGTATGCGGCCCGACAATTATTTCTAGAGGTAATACCATCTCCGGGGGCAAACGGAAAATTAGCTGGCGTTTCTTCGCTTGTAAAATAATCTGAAGGATCAATGAACCCAACAAGCCCATCGTATCCGGTAGCTTTTACAGTCCAGTCTCTGCCCGGTGTAATGTAATCATTTGTTCCAAGATAGCCTCCGGGGAAAACGCAACCAAAGAAAAGGGCGCTGTGTGCATTATTTCTCCATGGGTAATGTTCGCCGGGGTCATGCTGAATATTAACATTGCTGCTAGTAATGTCCCCTTGGGTAGTGGCTATCGCACATTTATCTGCTTGTACTCCATCTTTTCCGCGAATACCATATATTTGACTATCTAGTGAATCAAAAGAGGTAACCTGAAGATATCCGTGTCGAATGGTGCGTCCTGCCGCCTCTGGAAGTTCAAGACCAACGGTGCTAAAAGTATTGGTTGGGTCATATCCGCCGTCAAGTCCGTAATCTATACCTTCGTATGCACCGTTCAAAGAATCGCTGGTAAACGCATAGTAGTTTCTGTGAAATGCTTGTTCAATTATCCTTGGAGAAATGCTATTTTTATTACTGTCAACAAAATAGAACTGGGCATTTGTCATCATGTATGTAAATTCACCCCATTTGCCAACTCCGGGCGTAACAGGACCACCGTCTACAATGCCGCTTGCACCTCGACCCGGATCTGATACCAGCCATATGCCATCAACCTTTTGAATGAAAACATCATCCCCCACAGCGTAGCTTTTGTTCCTTGCTACATTATAAGCAATGACGGTTTCTTTGGTTTTGTCGCCGTCTATACATCTTTTTTCTTTTGACGACACGTAGTTTGGTGACCACTGTAGCGGATTTCCATTTTGAAGCCTGATCGGCATAACTTCGCCTGTGGACATTAGAATTTTATTTTCTGAAACTAAACTCTCAAATATTTCTTTAGTGTCTTGTTCTTTAATGTCATCTACAGATGGTCTTGGGGGCGCATTTGGTATTGCAGAAGTGACGATGGCGAATAGTTGGGGAGTCCCCGATTCCCACTTCCCGGTCATTCTATTGATATTAACTGATAGTGGTGCCACCTTATCATCCGAATTGCCACCAACAGCTTCTGCCTTATCTCCATCTGAAAGCTGCTTAACCCTCTCTCCAGTTACCACATCGGTAGGGGGGCCAGAGTATTGAAAATTCCTAAGAACTAAAGTTTGGTTCCCTTTGGCCCCTTGGGCCTCGTCGTAGAGGAATAATTTAAATTGAACATCTTCTGTTACGGGACCACAATCTATAGCGCTATCATTTTGCCCCGTGAACACAGTAACGTTTCCGGTCCACTCTAGAAATGGCCCACTTTTTCCGGCCTTTATTTCCGTTAGTAATTCATGATTAGAGAAGACTATGTCTTTTGAGAGTGGTGGGTGAGTTTCAACACCCGTGCCGACTGGATCCCACAACGATCTGGGATACCATTCTGAAAAGGCGTTCATGTAGCGGTTAAGTTGAATTAAGGCATACAATGGGCCAAAATTTGCTGAGCTGCAGACTTCGCCATGCACAATTGATCTAAAGCTTTGATACTCATCGGGATCTAGAGTTCCTCCAATAATTGTGGGTCCAGTTATTTTTGGGTCATTCATATTTGTGTCTAATAGTGTATATGCTGAGCCAGTCTTATTTAACGGCTTATATTCCCACGCATCACTGCTGCTGCCTCCGGCATTCTCTTCAAGCCCATACAGATTTTGCTTTTTGTATACACCGTCGTTTACGGCGGTCTCTGACGGTTTCCATCCGTACCAGAAAAATTCCGTTGTATCAGTAATACCAAGAAGTTCAAGAATGCCATTGTCTGGCTTGTCAAACTTTTCTCCGTCCACCACTTGCTTGTTAATAACTTTGCGGTTTAAAAATGGGCCGTTGTTTGCGGCTTGTTCGTTCCACCATTGCATCAACGTGCCTGTTGTAAATACCCCAAGTCCCAAATTAATGAAATAGGGGTGATCTGTAACAAAGAGATGGTGATCTCTGGGTTGTGTTTTCTTTAGATTTGCCATATGTTATTCTCCACTTTGTCCGTTAATCCTGTCGTTGATCGCCTTTACTTGGGCGGTCGAAAGTCCGTCGTAATTTTGGGTTACAGATTTCCAGAGGCTACCTAGTGTTGCCACAGCGTCCAGATTTTGATTCTTGGCGTCTGAATATGCTGAGCGTATCTTTTCATAGCTCTTGGTGAACATCGTTGTCGCTACCGTTTCGCCAGCCACCATGACTATTTCGTCTAAATCCTCACCAAGCTCACGATTGGTTTCCACTTGATTTGTTATGCTGTTTACTAGCTGTAAAAATTGTGTTCCTCCTTCGTTCATAACCGTACTTACTAGATCAGAACTGGTTTGATTTTTTCCTAGACCCCTCCTAATGGCTGCATTATTTTGATCTGTTAGTTTTTGTCTTTCCCTAGCCACCTGACTGATTGCCATTTCTTTTTGCTTGGCAAGTTTTCCGAACTGCGCCGTATACAAATCTAGTTTGACAGTAGTTTTAACACCATTGTTTGCGTCTACAGAAATAGCTATAGAAGTGATTAGCGGGCCAGATCGCTGCAACGCGGTAGCTAACGCTATTCCTGTGGGAGCGTCAGGCATCACAAAGCCGCCCCGCTCACTAAACAACAGTAAACTATTAGAAAAATTAGCTTGTAGGGCCCCAGCCTCGTCCAGTAATTGATATCCGGCATACGACCAAGGGGAAAGGTTTTCATCTTTGATGAATTCTACCTTACCACCAATATTAGAGTATTTTACTCTAGCGTCGCCTCCGGAGTCTAATTGACTGGCAGACAACCAAGGACCATAACATCTTTCTTTAGACATTAATGGAATGGCCACTATGTCTGGGAATACGGGCGACGGCGATATGAATCCCAAAGAAACTGGCTGAGAACCTGCGGCGGCAGAATCCAAAACCTGCTTTGCCTTACTTCTGGCAGAACTAATTTGCTCTAATGACAGAGTTGTCCAATCGGATTTCTTGCCGGGCCTGTGTCCTATCGGTGGCAAAATCGACGAATCATCAGCGGCTTGCGCCGCTCTAATATCGTCCTCATCTGGCCTCCAATGGACACCACGGAGCCCATACGTTGTAGCACTAGCAAGGGCTTCTTCTCTGGTCCCATATATTGGTGGAGCGCCGCACGGAATTTTAACACCAGAAAGCTGTGGAAAATTTGGTTTATTGAACGCTGGAATTTGAACAACATCTTGAGTCATTAGGTGTTTAAAGGCAATTGTGTTATATGCCTGTAATGGACCGTCTCTCCACCTACTATCTAAGGTTGGTTTGATCCGCCCCGGAACTGTGACTAGCACATAAACGTGTTCATCGTCCAAGTTGCGGGTTCTTGAATCAACAATCAGCCCATCCAGCGTCGGATCATAGTATCTTGCAAAATCTGTCCACGCCTCACTGGTGCCATCTCTACCGCCATCTTTTGGTACGGAAAAAATAGGCATGGGTGGCTTCCATCCATAAGAAAACGTTCGCTCACAGGTCTCAACATCAATAGATTCGTGCGTATCTGGTTCTGGGACACTGAGTTTAAGTTCATAATCCCTCGCCCACACATCTAAATTATATGTCTGTAATTTTGGAGGAAGATATAGCTTCTCGTCTACTGTGCATTTCACAAATGCCATAGCGTCGTTTGGGGTTTTGCCCAACCTTTGCTGTTTTTTGTATTCTTCTATGGAGTCGAAAGTAAAAGATTCCAGCGAATTATTGGGAAGCTGTTCCGCAACGTCTGGGATAAGAAATCCATCTGTTGATTGTTGCGTCATATCACTAGCTTGGATGCTAGTAAAATCTAACAGTTCACTATGATGATATGAAGCGTAACAATGGATGCGACTGTTTTCGTCAGAGATGTTAGCAATATCTATTGGGCATAATCCATTTTGCATCACCAACGGCAAACTGGAAAACGGAATATTACCCAGTGAGTATTCTAAGGCCGAAATATTTGTGCCAAAGGCGTCAAAGCTAAAAAAGCCACCCTGACCGTTTGGTTGATAATTCCATTCCCATTTTTCAGAGAATGGATTGTAGTTCCCCTTCATGGCCCCACTATTATATCGTTCCAACACTGGCAACTTTACGGACGTGTCTGGATTAATGGGATCTTCATAATCTTGGAGGTACGGAGAAAATATATCCTCTGGTAAAAAGTCACGCTCTGCTGTGGCATCATTAAGTTGCCCAGCAAATGATGCACTAATCGGCCTCGGTGGGAATCCAAATGGGCCGCGACTGATATTAAAGGTGTCATCGCCGTCGAACATTGCAATATTATTATCAAAATTAAGGTTGGCAGACTTTGGTAGTCTAACAAGAAATCTTCTTCCTAAGTTTTCGTCCGCCACCTTTTTGACAAAGTCATACACCCTCTTGGCATTTTCTTCATGCTTTTGTGCGGTTTTATCAGCACCCACCAAAAATCTGTTCATCATACCTTCGTTGCTGTCTGGATCGTCGGCATCGCCTATTTTTTGAATTCGCGCGATTAAGTCACTAGACCCATTTTGACCACCAACGTTTTCTATTAATTGCTCCCACTTTACAAAAACCTTCTTTGCGGTTTCCATTTGGCTCATCAGGGACTTATATCTTGGACTTTGTTTATAGTCGTCGTTGATACCATTAACCGGCCTCATCTTGGCTAATTGGTCTTCGAGCCGCTGCATTCTAATAGCCAATTGGCTGTAGCTTAAAGACAGCAATGGGCTATTATTATTTTCTAGATCTTTCTTTAATTGAGCTGTATCTGTAACAACTCTGATTTTAGCATTTAGAATACTGGCCATACCTGCCTGTACCATGCCAATTCTGGTGGCTCTTTTGTAATACAAAGGATACCCAAATGGTGGAGAGCATGGACTTGCAGGATAGCCTTCTTCTGTCATGTATGGTCTATCAGAATGGAAAGCGCACCGTGGCACAGTCACGGCATATTGTTGATTTCTTATAGCGTCCAAATAGTTTTGAATTTGTTGTCCGTCGTCACCGTCTAAAATATCACCATCTATTCCGACCCTCTCTTGAAATTCGTTTAACACGCGACTGATTTGATCGCTCTCTAAAGAGAGCGTGCTAATTGTTGCGCGATGCTCAGCTATATCTTCTACGTAAATATCATTATATGATAGCAAGAAATTGGTCCAAGCTTCGTAGGACACGGTGGCCGCTCGCAATTCTAGCTCAGTTGCCACATAATAATTTCCAACGCCAAAAGCATTGAGACTGGTGGCATCTAATAGTATTTGTTGGTAGGGCCCAAATCCCCTAGGAATTGTTACTGCACTATCGCCCAATAATCCATAGTAGGGCAATACCTGCTGTTGTTCCTGTGTCCGTAAGTCCCACTGAATCTGCGACAAAGACTCTTGATTGCCAGCGATATTTGCGCGGGTTGATTCCCATAGCGTATCTCTATCCCTCTCCGTAGAGAAGAAATACATGTCGGTTTCTTGAGCGCCGACCACAAATTTGTCAGTGGTAACGTTTGATAGTTCAAATCCTATGTCCTGATTCTCGACATCAATTCCCCTAGAGGACAAGTTATCTAGATAGGCTTTGATAGCTCCGTATCTTGGTTGAACTGTTTTATCAATCGCGTCCAAGCGAATAATACCAGCAACGATGTTTTCTTTTGCTCCGTTTTTAACCTGTTCGTTGTTATACTCATACAGGAACTGGCACGCGGGATGGTCGATAATTGGTAATAGCGTTACATAAAGCTCATGACTAATTATGTCGCATAGCTCCTGAGCTAAACTGAGCAAGTCAATTTTATCGAAATCCATGTAATATAAAAGTGGGATCTTTTCCACTGGAATGCCCGTAAAATCAACGACGTAGTTGTATCCACGGAAGTTAATTTGTCCACCAAATCCGGCGTCGATATACTCTTGCGGAAGCCCACCATAATATTGGAACATGGCTGTCAATCCTTGCCCTATACGATACCAAGGCATACCCTTATCGCTTCGGCGAGAAAAACCCTGACCAGTAATTGGAAAAAATTCCGGCTGACGTTGAGATGTAGTGACTTTTCCAAAATGATACTGATCCAATAAATTAACTGATGTGGGAGGAAATGTATAAGATGTCAGACCGGCCTTTTGCCATCGTGTCTCCTCTGTAAGCACATCCGCTGGGACATTAGTAGTTTCCCAACCGGTAGAAGAATTCCAATTAGATAGCATACCAAGATAACTGACCACACCAAAGTCATTCACCAATTTCTCTACAACCCCGGCGGCCCTTTTTCTAAGTTCTGCGCCCTGCATCAGGGATGTGGACGGATCGTATTCTAAAAATCCATATAGATTGATAATGTTTTTGTTGTTAAATGTTGTGCCCTGATAATTGTTAAGCAGCACTTCTACATTAGAGAGAATTTCTCTTGGGTCTGTAACGGTCACAGAATACAACGGACTGCCAGTATTAGATTTATTTTGCGTGTAAGACTGTAGGATTCCCCCAAACGCAAAGTGATTTCTTCCACGCCATGCTGTATCATTATCCCACAACAATGACCGATCCTCTATGACAGACCGTTCCAAGTTTACCATATGATATGGTGCGAGGCTAGAAAATTGCTCTGGATTATATGGGGCCTGAGGGAAAAACCAACCCCAAGCATTGTTTGAATTGACTTTTACTGGTAGGGTTCTGATGCCATATAGATCATCAAAGGTTTGCCTATAGGCTTGCTCTACTGTGGCGGGATTTTTGCCGAATTTAAAGAACACAGGTGTCCCAACCACTGGAGGTAAGAACGTATCGCGGTCTCCGTTATGATATGGGTCGTCACCAGCCCCGTATCCAAACAAATCGGACTTATTGAATTCATCGTTGACAAGTTGCAGGCTCAAACTAGAAACGGTGTCGCCGAACCCAGCGGTAAGATCGAAGCTTTGAATCGAAGCACCTAAAAACGTCTGCTGTATGAACCCCTCGTTGCCGAAATTATTAGATAGAATATCATCTAGTGTCCATCCACCGGTCGATAACTGTCCACTAGCTCCCTGCGGAAGCGTAAAGCGACTAGGCCATGAGCTACCCAAGGCTCCTGTCGGTGGAATAATACCATAATTGTCATCTAAAGGCACAGTGTATCCTCCTGATTATCCTAAAAGTACGGTCTAAAATCTATGGCGACATTATATGTTGAAACGTAAGGAATCCATACGACCCCATTGTTGACGGTTAAGTTACTAGGCAGCCGTTCATGGTGAATGTAATTGTTAAAAATCGTGAAATCATCTATCTGAGCTTCGACTATATCTTGTGAATTAGAAAAATTGGATGTCAGGCCGTCAAAACTAAAAATTGAGCTTTCGTTGTCTGTGTCATATAGCGGTCCTCCGGAAGGTCCAAAAGTTTTGAATATACCAGACGCTGCCCACCATTCATCGTCGTAAGCATGGCCATCAATTTTAAATTGTTCTGCTGTTTCTGCGTTTGGATATGGAAACGGAAGATTGATTCCGGAACCTAAATATTCTGGCGCTTCTCCACGCATCGCCCTGTCTTGAGTGTAATCAAATCCTCCACCCTCTCCAGACGGCAGCACCCCAGAAACTGGCGGAACTCTTTGCTCGCTTGTGAGAGGTAGTTGCGGACCAAGACCCTCTTGATAAAAGTCGTCCCAAGTTGGATTTGTATTAGCCATTCCTTACTTGTCCATTTCGTACGTCCATGAGATATTAAACGAGTAAGTGCCCTCTTTAGGGCTCCAGCTTTCTGTAGGAGGAGAAACAAAGTACTTCCTCACCCCCGGTTCCCCTTGAGGACTAAGTTCTCCAAGCAATCCTGCTATTTGACTTGCCGTTGGTTCGACCAAACTTGGTTTTTTCAGTATCAATGTGTTCCTGCCCGAACCATATGGTATCTTTGTGTAATCCATTGTAAGATTAAGGGATACGTCCCTTTTGTATTCTGTTCTTCCTCCAAGGTATTGTAGAATAGGGCCGGTGGCTCTACCTAATACGGCAACCGTAGCAAATAAATCGCCGGGATATGTATCATTCACTTGAATAGACTCTGCTACTACTCCAGAAATTATGTTGGTTGGACGATTGTTAAAGGCTAGGTTGTAAGAAATGTCTCCTGTGTACTCATTGGTGCCTAGCGAAACGGAAACCGGCTGAGAGTTTAATTCAACGGCAACCATATTGTTGGCCCGTTTAAATACGTCGCTTGTCAAGCCAAACTGTCCGCTGTTAGAAATTTGGTTATACTTACGTAGGGCATTCGGAAAAGCCCCACTAGCTGCCGCCAACACTTTGTCGCCGTACAACGCCGGAGGAACACTGGACAATCCTTTAACAGCCCCGTCTATTGATACGTTTATAAATGGATCTGAGTTGGAGGTCGTGGTTGTTATGTTATAAGATTCAGTCGATAGACCGCTGCTAATTATCCAATTTTCAGTAACTGAATAAGTGCCGTCTGTTACATTGATCTGCTCTGTTCTTACTTGATTATATCCGCCATAGGCATTTATCAGATCAACGGTGCCAGCGCCGATCTGCCCAGCTATGTTCGGATAAGCGTCGTTGGGGTTGTCTGACAGCCTTGATTGCACAAAATCTTTAGCCCATTCCCACGCTGGTTTTGATATGTTTGAATCCCAATCGTATACGGTTTTCCCAGTAGCGGATAAATTGTGGGATATTCTATATGATCTCGGAACTTCAATAGACTCGCCTTGCGCGTCGTCTACCTCTAAACTCCAATCTTCAGAATAGCTTTCTACAAAATAGGTTTCCGGATCGGTGATAAGTGTGTCTATTGCGACCTCGGTTCCAGCTAAATTCTTATTGGTAAGCGTTCCTTCATAGTCTACATATCGTTTGGATGGGTCGAATTGGCCGCGCACCAAGTAATCGGCCTCAAGAACTATAGTGTATTCGCACTTGGTAACATATGAATTTTCAGTAAAATCAATACTGGCCACCCTTGGATAGCAAACAATGGTAGCTCCACGATCATCATAAATATCAGTGAGTTCTACTTTTGCGCCATCCGTACCAAATAGGGCCCTTAGAGCCCGTTGCTTACTAAGCATCGCCGACGCACGCCTATTTTCTACCTGTTGTCTTGGCGGCTTATACTCTGCGTTTGCACTTAGGGGAACATCATCAAATAGTCCGTACGGCCCTATTAATGGAACTGGTTCTGGATCCCAAGGCCAAGAGAACGGTTTGTCGTCTGCCGGATCAAGAGCGAACGGCGTTCCGCGATCCACCAAGAGGGTGCCGGTCAGGGTGATGGTGTACGTGACACCAAAATTTCCCTCTTTGTTTTTAAGTACATTTTCAGAAATCTGAATAAAAGGTGTTGGCCTAATAGTACAGTCCTCTGGCGTACCGGCATTATCATATGTTACTCGAATTGGCATTAGTAACCTCTTAGCCTTAAGTTTAGATTTTCGATGGTTTGAGTAGATGTGACGTTTAGGTTCAAAACGGCGTTACTTCCGCTTGGAGCCTCAGTAAACATATTCATGGTCCCGCTTGGTATTCCAAGTGCCCCAAATTCGTACATATTCACAGTATTATACACATTTGCTTGATCTGGTCCTATTATGGACAGGTTCATAGCTCCAGATGACAGCGCCGGTAGCCCAGACATATACATATTAAGGGTGTCATTTGCGGGCTCTCCGGGGAGAAGCTGCATTTGAACTTCTGCCACATACGGACGATGAGCAATAAAGCCCTTTTCTGATGGGTCGTATCCAGAAACCTCCAAGAACATATCGCCATTCTGATTAGTAAATACGACCCCAGTGGCTTCATAAGATAAAGAATCTCCAGATTGATACACCCGCATCTCAAGGCGGTCTGTAGAATCAAATGGCAGTTTATTGCCAAACACATGGGCGTCCATCCACCCACCGCTGTTGGGAGTAGACGGCAATTGACCCCTGAGCATGGCGTCAAAATTGTAGACCGCTCCGGCATTCCTAATCCCGCTATCTGGTACGATTCCGCTTGTTGACCAATCGTGTTTGGGAGAGCCAACGATAAGCGTATAGTCGCTGTCTCCACGCTCGGCACGATTGATAGCCACAGAGCTTCCAAATCTATCGTTTTCTGTTCCACTAGCGCTTCCTGTGGGACCAAGGTACGGAATGCCAGTGATATCAATCCATGAACTTAGGGTTCGGTCGTTATACCCTTGGCTATATAGCTTTTCAGTAAACAGCCACTCTTGTTCGCGATTGCCAAAGTCTACCAACTCATTTCTAAAATTATATACTGCTCCGTTGTTTAATACCCAGACTCCGCTGTCCCCGTTAAATTGATCAACCCTTATTCCAGATACTCCTAAATCGTAATATTCATGCTGAGGAATGTCATACTCTGCATTAAAACTTTTATGCTGGAACGCTGTGTTAAAGCCACTTGGATCTATTCCACCGCTGTAGATATGCGCGTGCAATGTTTCAAAGTCGTGATTGGGAGCACCAACAACGATCATGTCACAATCTATGGCGACAGCTATCCCAAAATTATCAGACCTTTTTGCAAACTCGATTATTAAGCTTGGGTCATCTATTTGGTGATTACCACGATATTTGATTAGGGCAAGCTCTGGACTAGGAGTAAAGTCATAAATACCTACTCCTAAGCCGCTTGGTTTAATTTTTTGCTGCCATTCAAACGGCAAGAATTCCTCAATAAAATTACTACCACTTCCTGTATTTTTGAAAACAAACACTGCCCCAGCGCCACCATCTTCGGCAATTCTGAGGCCAGAGCCTTTGGTCGGCGGTACACATATTTCATTCCAACCGACTATTCCACTCACGCCACTGACCGCATCTTCAGCGTGGAAGGCATTAAACGGCGCCCCAACAACAAGCGTATCGTTGCTGAGATCAATGGAGTATCCAAACAAATCTCCCAAACAACCGGAGTAATAAACGTCTAAGTCTAAATAGTCTGTATTATTGACTTTCATCAGTTCATTAAGACCGCCCTCAATAGTGGCGTCCAAAAGATACGTTCTATTTGAACCAGCGGGAAGATCTAGTTCGGCGTCATAGTTACCTAGATTAAGAAAATCTCCACTGAATCTAAAAAAGGTTCCAAATGACGAGTAGGAGGAATTGCCAAAAGCAATAATTCGCGTGTCAATTTCATCTGGAGATGTAATTTCGTCAGGACGCAAAGAGTACGTAGTGGGGTCGTAGTAGTCTTCCCCGTCGTCAAAGGCTGAGCAGCTCTTATGAGAAGCTCCCGGTCCCCACAGCGGAGTTAACATAAGAGGAATGGCTAAACCACTAAGGGCAGCATATTTCTGAGGAGAGCCGCGCTCTGGCGCTCTGAGTTTTTGCACGAACTCAAAGTTTTTACCATTGACTAACGTGTCGGTTGAACCACCAATCCCGCCACCGCCGCCAGCCGATCCGCCTTGTGATCTGCCGTCTTCCGATTGGGCTCCGGTATATTCTTCAGGAGACGGTGGATACAGACTTCTAATGAACGTTTGGTTTCCCGTGAGGGTGTCCGCACGATAATGTTCGCATTCGCCCTGTAGCAATGTGGAGTCAGAAACAACGATAATTTTAGATCGACGCCGCCCAGCCGGGAACGATGAGAACCCTTCATATTCTTCGGCCACAACAATAGGGCCGTCTTCTATCAGTTTAGTACCAAATTCTGCATCAGCACAATCGTCAGTAAATCCACCGGGAGGGCAGTATATATCGCTCAAGTGCATAACGGGACGGGAAACGGACGGCAAGAAACCGCTTTGAGCAGGAGTAACAATATACTCACACTCTTGTCTCCAACCTATGATTCTTTTTCCGCTTGTGGCAACGGTGGAAATTGGATAAGTAATAGGAATTGGGCAGCCAGATATTGACAGCAACCTTGGAGTAACTGGAACCACCCCATCCGCAATCAGTTCTGGGTCAATAAATTCGTCCCAAGCGCCTGTGTCTAGATTGATAAGAATTGAATCAAAATTTTCTTTTACTTTAACATCAAACACGGCCTGTTGTGGTTGATAAACGGTCGTTTTCGATAGGTCAATCGGCGATGGGCATGGGGCGTCAAGCCCGCCTCCTCCGCCGGGAGGGCCGTCGCCACCATCGTCGTCATCTTCTTCCAGTCTGAATTCGATGTTTTGGAAATTGCCACAAATATTGAATTCTTCATTAACGGTCTCTGAAACCCAGTTGATAAACACCCTATAGCCGGTAGCTTCTAAGGCTGGAAATGATATGTCGGCCAGTCCATCAATTGTCCAGCGGTCAGAGGAAACAGTATATTCTTCAACAACATCCTTTTCCCACCAGATAATGTTTTCGAAGTCCAACCCTCCAGAGAGTGGAACAAACTTTCTTCTATCAAAAACCTCGCCCGGTCCAGAAATAGTAGCGTCTGGGGAACTTGCCGGGTTGAAATCTATTCCAGTTACACTAGTGTCCGAATTATAATTTCCGGTCCAGCCGTATCCATTTAAACACCCCTCGATGCTGTCTTCGTCGTCATTGATTACTTGTGGGTCGCCGCCCCTGTTGTATCCAATGATTATTTCATCCGTTACAAAATATTCTCCTTGATTTGGAATAAAGAACGGTCTGCTAGTAAGATTTAATTGAGAGCATAGATAGTCTACATTGCTGGCCAGTTCCTGTCTTGTTAAATTAGACGTGGCATTATATGTTATGATTAACTTTTTATTTCCAAGGTTCAACCAGCCTTTAATTTCTGCCACATCTTCATCCGACGGTCTACCTTCTGGAGCAGCTATCCAGACAAAGTCTATAAATTCATGAATATCTGCGACCTCCTGACCTTCCTCGAACCCACTGACACTTCTATCTGACAACAAAATCCTTATAGTAGAACCCAACCCGTAATTGTCTTGCGTATAATTGGAATTGCCTGCGATAGATTCATAAACACCATAATAAGCATCTTCCAAAGAACTGTGTCCAGTAAATCCATTGATGTGCATACCCCTTGGTTTTTCCGCACAACTCCCGAGCGTCGCGGTTTCCTTACGAATCATATTAAGGTAAAACTGTGTGTTTTGATCGAAATTCGAACTTTCAACATTTATCCCACGGCTGGCATCGTCTTCACACCACTGCGAAGCCATAATGTAAATTTTAGAATTGTTGTGGTCGCCATTATCAAATCTGCCAGATTCTACTAATCCCAACACGGAAATCGGAGATACGACCCGCGTTTGTGTCCTTACGTCACCTGTAGATGCGCCAATACCTTGCAACAATCCGTCTCTACCATTTTGTAGGTCTGGATCAATGAAGTCTCCGTTGTAATCGAAACCATTAAAGATTCCCGTCACTGACGAATCGCCGTCTCCCTGAATGCTAAATGCGACTTGATTTAATTGTACGTCGGCCCATGTCTCTACAGGCTGCCCCCTTTGGGTTACCACCCATTCATATATTGGTATGGCGGGTCCGCAACGCAAACCAGACGACGCTAATCGGTACCAATACTCTGGGGGCAAATGCTCTGCAGTGGTTAAGACAGGAACGGGCTCTTGTCTAGCTTTCTGAAACAGAGGATCTGGTGGATCATCACAATCTGGAATGAAATTGTTAAAGTTTAGGGGCCAGTTTTTCTTATAAGTGATAACCGAACATTGATTGCCCATTGTCCGGATACATTGTTTTGACCATTCTGCTCTAAGATCGCCGCCGTGGGCTAGAGGGAATTCACACCTTGCGTTTATAACTGGAAGATCATCACAATCGCAACACCTACCCTCTGGGCATTCGAAATATTCCGAATAATTTTCAAGGCCGTCTATACTTAAATCCATACGAATATCGCCAACTCCCTTGGCGTAATAATTAGATGTGCCTAGACTTGCTCCAACAGAATAAGACGGAATTTTAGCCTTTGTGATATTGTACTGATTGTCGTTTAGGTCGTCTTGGGTGACACACCCCTGCATAGAATATGCTTCATTTTTAGCTGGGAAAATTCTCATCCTTGAATCTAAGCCTGCCAACAATTTATTTACAATGACATTTGAGTCAGCGTATAGGCCATTCTCTTCCCACACTGGATCATTACCAACAATGACTAAATTTCTATCACCTAGGGCTAACCAGTTTTTAATGTTGTCGATCATTTCATCGCTTGCCGCATCTAGTTCTGGCGTCATAATGAATGCCAGTCCTGCGTCTTGCGGAATTTCTAGTTCTGAAAAGTCCGTTCTTCTCCAAGGATGACCCAGATATGAGCTTGTCCCATCTGCGCCCGAACCAAAAAATAAATCCATTTGGTCATAAAACCCCGCTTCTCTTTCTTCTTGGTGTCTTGATCTGTCTAGATTGCCAAACCGTCCAATTTCGACCACCTTGTTGTGAGGATATAGGTCTCTAGACTTAAATATACGAACCGCTCCGGCATGGGTATAACTTGCCCATTTAGGTGGGTTGTTGACTGGTTCGTCCAAACTAAACGTACGATCTCCCCAAACATTGACATCTTCAAATTCATTGAACGAATCTGTGGGGGCGCCAAAGGCCACAATGTCTCCATCGTCGTTGACTGCGGTGCTCCATCCTAAGCGAGAAGTTGGGGCAAACTCTTCTGACAAGAATTTTCTTGTACCAATATACGCAATGTTATTGTAGCCGTAGTTAAACGATTCTTTATACGGAGTTGGTAGCGTCGATGCTCCCCAAAAATCTATGTCATTACGATACGAGAAACGTTGAGAAGAAGTGAGCCAGTCGTAAGCTGCCACCTTTGCAACGGCTTCTCCGGATATAGCTGCTGTCTTATTGTAGTATCTTAATCCGATAGCGTTACTTTTAAAGCCCAGCCATTCTTCTATGCTGTCATATGCCTTTTGGACCTCTGTTTCGTCTCGATTCAAAATTTTGCACGAGGTGCGATTCCAAGGCGAGCCTATAGAAACAATCTCTCCATTTTTACTAATGGATACAGAATGTCCGAATCTATCGTTATATGTCTTGCCGTATCCAGTGTTAAGAACGTCTCCGTCGTCAGTGAATTCTCCAATGTCGTTTGGAGAAATAATAACCTGAATACAATTGAAATTCTCACGCTCTTTTTCGAAAATAAATACTCTACCACCAGAAGCCGGTGGCACTTGAAATTCAGTAACAATGGTGCCGTGTGTGTCTCCCCACTCTTGCCCAATGCCACTTGCAATAAAGTCCCTGTTCAATGTGCTGTTCGTAAATGTGGATGACAATCTTCCAGTGTCAAACGTATCTGTAATAAGGTCCGCCGTTGTAGTTGCCCAATTTTCAGATTCACCCAACACCGTGTTAAGATGGCCGTTTTCTGCTAATTGAGTTATCATATTTGTTACGCCACTGGCATAGCTATGATCTCTATAGAAATTGGTAAATTCGTCATAGATATTAACAATTGTGCCGCCAGAATTTTTGTATTGTAGCGCGTTGGCAGTAGATCCAGATTGTTCTTTAAACATACCAACAATTGCTGGAACGCCGCTATACACAGCCACTTCCGCCGGAAACGCTGCGAAAAATCCGTCTATGATACCACTAAACATGGTATTGAAAACAATCGGTTCCCCGGCTCTTATAAAGTCGACGTTTGTTCCCACGCCCCCCAAGGCGGCGGAACCAAGCTCTATTAACAAGTCTTCGTCGTCTAGTCTGGGAATATATCTATGAATAAACCAGTCTGATTGATCGGTAGGAATGACAGGGTAGTCTCTGTCGGCGAAGGTCAACTGAAAAACTAATACCTTTGGATTAATTTGTGCATACCATTCGTCCATGCCGGGATTCCAAGGGGCGGAAAAATATTTCCAAAGAATATTAAATCTCTGTGCCGTACCGGCCACATTGTTGATATCTCTCTCGTCATAAGAAAATAAATCTACAACGACCATAGCTGCCGAAGGAACGCCAGACGTTGCTATGTCCGAGAACTGTCGTGACCACTTGGCTCTCGGAGCACCAACTACAACGACCTCTCTATCTCCACTAGAGCATATATCTAAAGAAGTGCCAAACTCTCTGCCCTCTTGCCCAATTTGCCATTTATTCCCACTGATAGAAAAATCTTCAAACACTATAAGGTTTTCTGCAGTTTTTTGAATGTAGTCTTTTCTGAATCCCGTCGGCAACATCAACATTTCTGCAAAATCCCAATATGCTTTGGTTCCCGGCACATCTACACCTCTACGGTATAGGAATACTGCGCCAGCCCCAGAAACGTCAACAATGCCCCCGTCGTATGGGGAATCATCTGGAATATCAATATAAGGAGCGGCGACGGCCATGAGGTCGCCCTTAACAGACACGGTCGTGCCGTATTTGCCTCCGGGCGGTCTGCCAGAAGCTATTACAAGATCGTAATCGGGGTCTATAAGACTAATAGTATCTGACACTATTTTTACGCCAGAAAATGCTAGTCCCTGCTTACAATCATCTACACAACATCCTTCTCCTTCCGTTGGGCCCCACTTTGGACCGCATATGCCATAACCCCACTCTTCAAAGTTGCGTGGAACTGAAATAGATTCAGATGTTCCTGTCTTGATAATTAGGGTAGTTGTGTAAGCAACGGACGGTACTAGCTCAGTGTACTTACGTATACCATAATAGTTTCCATCGTACCCTAACCCTCCAGAAAAATTGACGGCTCCTGAATTGGTATATGTGTCTTTAGCTCTAAATACTCCACCATCATTACATGTTGCTTCTCTCCACACGGTACAATCTGTAATCAATGCTTGGTCTATTGCTTTGCTTGGGCTGTCCCCATCGCAAGAGCCATAGGCCGTCAAATCAACGCCCCTAATTTCATTACTAACTGGCAGAGTGGCCTCAGAGTTATCTTCTAACTCAATACCAGTTCCATAGTTATTGTTAAACCAACGGCCATAAGCAGATCCAATCGCCCCATAGTTAGACGTAAACAAGTTCATGGAATCAGTAGATAGGGCTTCTTCTTTGGGATTATAAAGATAGAGGGGCATCCTAACGTTCATAATGTTCGGAGCATTAATAAACAGGGGCATACTGCCGGTGATTCTTCGCATGTCTGTGGTTTTGCTTCCCCTTACATTAAGGGTCACAATTCCAGATGCGTCGCCAGCCACAATATTACTTTGGTCGTTCCACAGCAGTAATGGAAATTCTGTTTGTTGCCCAGTCGTTCCTTCTGTTGCCGCAAAGGTGGTTAATTTCAAATATGGGCCATCTGAAGCTATACTGACTTCTGCATTAAAGGCCGTTAGCGGCATACCAAAGAAATTACCAACACCGGCGATAGAAGTGATTGGATTATTATCGTCAGATGAATCGTGCCTACCAAGAACTTTTGGCATCGCAAGATTTACCCCACTAGATGAAGTAAGTGGAAATTCTCCACTAATCATCAAATTAAGATTGGCATAACCTGATTGGGGTGGGATGAACAGATTTAAGCTTTGCGTGGCTAAAAATGCCCCGCTTATCATCAATGAGAATCCAGATGGCGCTGAGTCAAAAATGTCAACCGGCAATGGGACATTCATATTGAACGGCAGAATGCCAGATTGTTCTGTGGGGAAGCCGCCAATGTTTAGAGCTATTTGACCGTCTGCCGGAAAGGCTCCACTCATGTATATTGGCATCGAACCAGATTGTCGAACGGCACACAGATTAACATCGGCCATCCTAACGTGAGAAGAGTGCAACTGAATCTTGGACTCAAAGCTGCGACCACTTGGATACACTAAATCGTATTGAACGAACATCTTATTGATATCGTCAACGAAATATCGCTCTGTGAAATCCTTCAACCTTGGTTCTTCTGGGAACAGGGCCCACTGTTCAGTCTCGTCGCACAGAGAATCATAGTCAAAAACCGAATCCAATCTAGTCAAGCAACTGGATGGTTCTATGTAGTGGATCTTTCTGTTGACTAGTCCCCAGTTGGGCTCGTCTGTAGTCCAGTATGGCTCTTGGTTTCTAGTGTAAAGACTAACAATCATGCGAGGGCCGGATGGTAAAATGTCTTCACATCCAGACCATACAATGCCATCGCCAAGAGTGTGCTCAATTACGCTCTCTACAACCAAAGCCCTTTCAGAGAACTTATAGTCGCACGGTAGATTCTTAGTTATTCGCCTATTAACCGAATAAAAACTATTCACAGCGTCTGACAGATGAAATCTCAGGAAGTCATTTTCTATTTGTGTGTGATATGCTACTCCACTGTCTATGATTTCTGGCATCGGAAGTTCGGCGTTTTGAATATAGCCAGATCCGTGATGTTTAAGATTAAATACTATTTGTTGTGTGTTTGGGCGTTTTTGCCATTGATCAAATGCTACGCTGAACTGACAATATTTAAAGGCACCAATCTGCCAATCGTTATAGGTGTCGTCATTAACTCGGTCCCACAGCTTGTATGAATCGCCGGTGTAAGACTGACCAGAATTTGAAAAATAAGACCTGCTATTGTCAAAGAATGTCTGAACAGCCACTCTCTTGTTGGTCCAGTCTTCGTCGTCCGTGGTTTCTACTAAATTAGTCTTGAAAGTAGTTGGGTCATAAGTAGATATTCCAAATTCACTAACTAGCATATTCATGCCAACGCCAGAGCCGGGGGAGAACCCCAAGATTAAATCAGAACTTTGTCCGTTCTGAACAATCTCAGTAACTGACCCACGCAGTATAGCAAAATTCCCAGTAGAAGCTTCGTTATCAGTATAAAGATTGAATGTGCCCTTGGCGTCGTGGTTGTACGTCAGTAATACACTTAGGGGATATTGATAGCCACTAAAAGAGATCGGGTCTTTGATTTCATGAATCACATTTCCAGTATCGCTGATGAGAGCCGTAAGCTGTCCATTCGAATACGCTAGCGCAAACTCCATGTCACCGGGAGTGTCCCACTTAGAAAATAAAACACCGCTATTAAAGAGGTTATGATTCTGACCAGAAATATTAACGTCTGGTGTGAACTTTATAAAGACAGAGAATCCAGATGTTGAATCTATGTTTCCAAAATTGACATATTTAGAATCTCCAGATATTCTAATGACCCTATCGAATGAGTCTGAAATCTTACCGTACATTGGATTTCCTGAGAAAGTAGCATATCCGCTGCCTAATCCCTGAGATAATGATGTCCAATCTGTCGTGGTATGATTTCCGCTGAAGCGTGGAAGGGCAGCTCCAAATAAAGTGCCGCTGGAATACCTCCACCCTATATTTTGGTGAATTTCCGTATTACCTATCAACAAGCCGCTGACGGTGCCTAGGCCGCTAGGAATTCCCGTTGGGCCTAGGTCAGAAGATTGCACATAGCCATCTACAATTCTGTCAAACTTGTAGTAGCCAGAGAGGAATGGGTAATCTATTACTGGATTCTCAAAACCAAAGCCAAACATGTCTGGATCATACGGACCACGAACGGTGCCCTCTACACCCCTCCATCTGCGGGCGTAGTTGGTTTTAATTGTCTTTGGCGAACCATAAAGATGGGGCAGATTTTCTAAACGAGATAATGGAGAAAGTCCAGAACCTGCATTCATAATATAATCGTCGGCCCCCATACTGCTTGGGAACAAGGCTCCCTCTGATCTGCCGTCTTGAGCTTTGCCTATCTTTTCGCCGCCCTGCGTGTAAATATTAATCGCGTTTTGTGGAGCATACCGCACGCACAGTTCTGTGTAAGCGATGTCCAGCCCCGTTGGAACCGGATAGATATCTAAGAAGAGTTTTTCAAAGAAAGAACTTGCAGAATAATCCCTAGATAGACCCAGACGCACATCGTCGTCTAATATTTGAAGTGGTATCTCGTATAGTTCCCAATCTAAGTCGTCTATAACAGGAACCTGAATCAACGAATAGTGGTCACCTCCCGCGTTTCCGCTGGTTTCAAAGTATTGTTCCTTTTGAGATATGGCCGTGCCGTCTAGGGCAAAGTCGTTAGACTCAGAATAGAAGCCGGATAGTACCGGATGGGTACCAATAGAGGGGTAATAGCTGCCATCAAGGCCGCACACACCAGAAGGGCTTTGTAAGAATCCTCCAGAAGGAGTTGTTACATGTAATAGTTTATCGTCACTGTAGCCAACAACGTCTAGTGCCTTACTTTCGGTTGTGAACGTGCTTTTTCTTGCTAGAATCTTGAGCGTGACACTCTCGACAACTTGAAAAGTTGAATCTCTTTGGATATCTTCTGTACGATTTTCCGTGTTGAAAGCTCCAGAAGGGCTCCACCATACACAGTCTGCTCCCTGATCGAACGCAGAGTTGAATGCCCCATCAGTAATTTCATCTACATCTGATATGCATCCACCAAACCGCAAGGTTAATTTTCCCTTAGGATTAACGAGCTTGCCGACCTGACTAGAGTCTTTGAGGTTAATATATCTACGGGCATCTAATTCGTTTAAGATTCGTACCAATTCAGCAGCGCCACAAACATCCTCGTTAGTCACTCCTACTGATGTTCCGCCGACCGTATCGTTACCATCTACCCATAGAGTATCTACCGAGGGCCAAATGGTAGTGTCGAAACCAGACGCTGGCATAAACGTAGGATGATAACATCTTTCTAATCTATGTCCGTATTCTCTGACTCCCAAATACAACGGTATGGTATCTTCACGGCGAGGACCAAATCCACCACTGTTACAAATTTCAAAAGCAGAGACCCTAAAACCCTTGGTGGGATTAATGAAGTTAACTTCTTGAGTAGAAAGTGGGGCACCGTCAAGGGATAGGTAATTATTGCCACCGCTTTCATAGATGTCTGGGAAAATAAAGTTTTCTTCAAAACCTTCATCAAAACCCTCTGTAAAAGGATCGTCTAGAGCTACGGCGCGGACACTAAAGGATAGTATGTAAGATGCTGTTTTTCCCTCGTGCATATGAGGAGCATTTCTTCTCTCCCAATCATACTTATCCATCGCATTGATTTCTGGCAAAGAAGAGTATGTGGCATAGTTGGGCGTAGGGTAGTCAGTGGAGTCGCCACGCAACTGAATGTCACCGTACTTTACAATCAAGTTCCCAGATGGATCACTAAACTTGATGTTATAGATTGTGTATAGTGGTGGAAGATTGGATTCGTAATTTTTGGTCGGGGCGGATACTCTTATTCTAAAGGCAGATTCATCCGGCCTAACCAGTGGCGGAGTGATGTTACACTTGTACTGAAACAGCCCCTCTGTATGAAAGGTATTAGGATGAATGTACGTGCCAGAATCATCACTTAATAGAATGGAGTCTCCGCCGTCTACTAGTAGGCCTTGGTATACACCCTCATTGACAAATTCCCATAGATCAGATGTTTCGAAAAACGGCCCAATGAATGATCCAAATCCGGCATCAATGGATAGGTCGTTATATGGATATAGCTTTTGCTGACAATTGAAGTCTCCAAACTCCCCGGCTATTTTATCTGTATAGGTATTGAGCAGTTCAAAACTTCCGTCAACACTCTGCCTCATGCTGTAATTTGCAAGGAGGTTATCTTCTATCTCGGCCGTGTGCTCTAAAATGGTTTTGCCAAACGGAATCCTTGCTGCCATTTTGGCGTTTATTTCAGCAAGAAATTCCATATCAACAGAGGTAGACTTCGCTCGAATTATTTCTGGAAGAGTCTCTTTATCGGCGTCAGAGGTTATAACGGCCTCTGGCTCGATGCTTACGCGCAGATTGGCCTCTGCCGTGAGAGTAGCATTTAATTCTCCACCGCCGGGACATGTTCCAGAAACGCCCTTTATACAAAGGCACTCTAGACTTTTAAGATACATATCAGCCATTTATTCCGTTCTCCGTCCGTTACAATACAGTATTTCTAGACTGCAAGTCTCCAGAATGATTTTGTTTCAGTTTCTTGACTTCGTTAAGCACTTCATCTAAAATGCTTTCTTTGATATCGTCTTTGAGCGAAGCCAAAAATGATCCGCCATTAAAATTAACATTAACGTTGGTTGTATCAAGTGCCACATTAAATTTGGTTCCTAACAGTTTATCTACCGTTGTCGCAAAGTCATTGAACACAGTCCTCAAGTCTGGAATGATCGCTTGGAAAATGCTACCGACGCCCTCTACTGCTCCACCCTGTTGATAGTACTTAACTTGGCCGCCGCTACTCATTGCGGCCGTACCGTTTGTGCCACCACTAGGACCGCCACCAGAGTTCATGGCTTTCAGCATTTGTAGATTATTTCCCCTTCTCACGGCGGCACGATTAATAACGAACTCGCCCGGCGTCAACATTGCTGGCACCGTATCTGTTCCTCTCGGAACAAACATGCCACGGCTGGCATATACTTGGCCTCCATTAGCGCGCCCGAGAACTCCCTGATTGGTGTTCGCCACATTATTCAATTCATTTGAAAATATTAATCTTGACGCCGTAATGGTCGCATCTGCAATGGTTATGTCTGATCTAGCGAACTCTGCTTGTTGCTGTGCCAATCCGCCTAGAGCCCCGGCCAACTCTTTACCTTGAGCCTTTATAGCTTGTTCTTCTGGTGTGGTTCCTGCCAGCACAGCCGCCGATCTTGGATCAGCAATCCCAAGCCTAGACAACACGGCCCCCGCCGCATCTTGTAGTTCTCTATCAGACAAGCCGGACTCTTGATCTAAAAGCGTTTTAAATCCTGTACCTAAAGCTTGTGCGGAAAATAATCCCGTTAAACTTGAGTCGCCGCTCCTCAAAGCTGTACCGGCTCCAGCGGCCGCTTGACCCTGTAAAAATCCAGCAATATCACCCGTTATGAGTTTTTCTAGCGAACTCTTTTCTTCGGCGTTTTTCTTTTGAACAAGCGACAGTTCTTCTTTGAGTAAAGTGATTCTCTGTTTTGTAAACTGTATCAGTGCGTCATTAGCTCTTTGCGCTTCCGGACGCTTATCTGCGGCAAAGCCTCCTGCTCCAGCAAATACTCCGCCGCCACGTCCGCCGGTTGCTGATCTTGCAGTGATGTCTTGAGCTAGGGTTCTTTGCCCCTGTAAAAATACTGAGCCCAATTCTGCTGCTACGCGTGTAATATCGGAAGCCGTTCCGGTAGAAAGGCTGGCTCCAAGACCACCGGCGGCACCAACATTGTTAAACTGAGCAACCCTGCCCTGCAGTGCAGAACTTGGTTCTAACCGTTTGCCACCAAAATCTTCAAAAATTTTAGCGGCTTCAATTTGTGCGTCGATTGCTTTGTTGGCAGCGTCGACCGCCTTGACTTCCAAACTCTCCCTATCAGAATACAACTTGGTCATACTTTGATTATGAGCAGATTGTAATTTAGCCGCCTCAAAGAAACCAGTAGACAACGCCGCCGTGTCTTTACTAACTTCGGCCAACGTCTTAGATATGTCAAAGCCGCTAAAATTATCTTCTGTGATACTTTGAACTTGTTTAAAAATTACCTTGCCAATTTGGTCTCGCACCGCTCCGGAAGCGTCATCAGGAATGGCCGATGTTAAAACTCTTTCTAATTCCTTTTTAGCAATACCGGCGCCATCATTTAAGTTAATGGGAGTCAGCTCAATAGCCTTACCTATATCTCTGGTGAATGCCGCCCCAGCCGCAGCCACATTAGCTTGACCAGTAACAGCCTGTCCCAAGCCAGTATTTGCTCCTCCAGCGCTACTTAATAGCGCCTTGGTGATTTCAGTTACGGCATTAGTAGAATCAGTGCCAATGGTATTGCGAGCGTTTTCGATCTCAGCTATATAGCCATCAAGTTCGCCAGATCCAGTAACTAACGATTTACTAAAGTTAAGAACGGCATTATTAGCAGATTGGAATGCAGAAGTTATTTTCAATGAATCAAAGTTAGCTTTTGCTAGTTGGGCTTGGGCTTCACGTAGATTAACAGACACTTTAACCAGTTTCTGATATTCCTCAGAAAGTTTCCGATTGCCATCAGCTAGTTTGCTGGCGGCACTGATCAATTTTCCTCGCTCCGCCCCAGTTTTGATTAAATCCGTTAGTGTTTTTTTGTTAAGCGCACTGAGCTTCTCTTCGCGCTTTGTTCTGGCATCGCCCGTTTCCGTTTCGGAATTCTCTTTTCTTGCGGCCGCACTGTCGCGCACCTGACCGCTAATTATTTTATCAAAATCTGGAGCTTCGTCAGTGTTCTGAAGTTCTTTAAACCTGTTCTGGGCGTTTTGCTCAACGGTCGTAAGCGCGCCTTCAGCGCCAGCCGATTGTACTTTGTCTTTTAATGCCAGCACAAACCCTCTGGGATCGGAGAATAATTGGAAAATTCCTCCGATAGAAGCGACTTCTCCAATGCTAGCTGCTACTGCTCCTTTTTCCGCAGCTTTTGCCGAACCTGCAACATCTCCGCGATCTCTAGCTTTTGTTTCTTGACGCTTGGCCACTTCTTGTTGTATTTGTGTATATTGTCTAATACCGGAACTAATCGCCGTCAGTGCAATACCTATTGCTCCACCAACCTTGCCGATACCGCCGATAGCACGACGACCCGCGCCCCCAGCACTAAAGCTGCCCCTAAGTCCTCCAGAAGCTTTCTTCCTCAGACGATCTATTTCGCCGCCGAATTGACGAACGGCAAACCCAGCCTTGCCAAGCAATGTGTTACCCTTGCCAAATGCAGCTCCCAGTCTGCCTAAAGACGTAGAATACCTCTGTTGTTTAAGGGTATTCCTAATTAGTTGTTTTTCAGCAACCCTTAGATTTTTTGCGTCTTGTTTTTGCGCGGTGAGCAACGGCTTCAAAGCTGCATTTTGATCTTTAAGTACAGATTGTTGTTCAACAAGCGACTGTTTGGTTTTTTGGCGTTGCGCGACCGTCGTTTTAAGTGCGGCCGTTTGTTTTGTGATCTCGCCACTTAAAACTTGGCGAACACGAACCTCTTCGAATGATGAGACTGTGCCTTTTGCTCGAAGTGAATTTAGTCGCGCCGTCGCTGAAATAATGCCCTTAAGCTGCGTCTGTACCTTAGCTCGAATCCCGGCAAGTTCTTTTTGCGTCTTTTTTTCCTTTTTAATACCTGCGGATTGTTTATCAAACTCAGACCCCGCGTCTAACACAGCATTCGTAGAACGTTTGGATTGTTTTCTTCGTAAATTAACTTTCTCTACTGGTGAAATACTGGTATCAAAACCAATTTTTGCACCGGCGCCAATCTGGCTAGCTTGACGTTTGCCGGGAGGAACCACATCAAGACTTGGCTTTTTAGTTTTGTCGTCAGAGGAGTCGCTTGCGGCAGATTTCTTAGAATCTTTACTCGACGCTTTTATCTCTTGACTCGCTTCGGATTGAGCTTGAGCATTTGCAGTAGCTGCTTCACCAGCCTTTTGAAGTGGTTTACCAATCCAGCCATCAATCTTGTCAAAAAGAAACTTTTTGGCTAATAATGAGGCGGCAAAGATTCCGAGAACATTTATTAAGAACTCCGACCTTTTGGAAATCAGAAACATACTGTCGCTGGCCGTTTCTGATGTATCACCCAATTTAGAAACAGCAATCTGTGCCGCCGGTAATACTAAAGCTAGGGACGTAAAACCACCACCTAGTAAACTGCCCCCTACTTGCCCGCCGCCCGCAAGTTTTTGAACTCCACCGACTGAACCACCCTTAGCAAACCTGCTAACCCCAGACTTATTCATGGAGCTAAGATTGCTATAGCCTATGCTCTGGGCAGACTTTTTATTAACAACAAATTCGCCGGGAGTAAGAAGTGCTGGTACAGTGTCTCTATCGCCGCTACCCGGCATAATACCTCCCGAGGCACGTTTAACCCTATTCGCCCTTGGTCCCTTCGTATTGAAGGCGTTCAATGCAGACTGTTTCTCGCGTCCCTGAGTGAAGATTATATTCTCCAAGGGTACGCTAAACAATTTATTCAAATATTCAGCAGAGCCCGGAGTTCGTCTAGACTTGCTTATAATTTTTAGATTACTTGGACTTACTTTCTTATCTTTGACCGCAGCCTGCACCTCTTTTCCGAATTGTGTCACCGGAGAAGATTTGAGGTCTCTCAGTCGACCCTCTCCTCTAAAATATTTATTCAACACTTCGGTTCTAGCAGCGTCGGTTTTAGCTCTAGAGTAAGCCTTATCGCCAAGCGTTCTTATTAAGGTGCGGTCTACATCGAGCGCTGCGCCCCCCGCCTTGATGACTTCAGCAATATTTTTCGGATTTGGAAGAATTGATCCCGTAGCATTTGACAAAATATCATCAACTAATGGAAATTTCGTTTGCGCTTTCCCTCCTATCGCAAACCTTTGAATCAAACCGCCAAGAGCTTTCTGAGCGATATTTGTTTTTTTATCTAATTCAACTTTAATGCCTGCGAGGCTCCCACTGCCCCCACTGTCGATTTCTTGAGAAACTTTCTTCGGTAAGCCGCCCGGTTGGAATACGAACTCTTTGTCCTGTTTAGATTTCGCATCTCCCTGAATCATTTTGTTAATTAAATCTTGTCTGCCAAATAGACCAGAAAAACGTTCTTTATTTTTGCTTATTTCTTGTCGGTTGAAATCAAAGTTCGCATTTCCACCCGATGGTTTTGCCTGAGTGAAGGCTGAAATAATACCTTCATTAAGATAGCCAGCAGCATTGCTAAGGGCGGCATCGTCTTTGCCAATGTTTCGTGCTACGGCGTCCGCTAATCCTTCGTTAGTTTCAATCTGTGGAGAAAAGTCTAAAAGTTTCTCTTTTTGAATTTGCTTAACAACAGAACTACCCGCATCTGCCAGAGGTCTAGCCAGTCGGTCTTTAACAACCTTTCTAAAGGAACCATTTTCTACACTTTTTAAAGATGGCGTAAGTGCTGAATACTTAGCGTCCTTAAGTGTCGCTGGAACATATCCAAGCTCATCATACTGTTTTTGAATAGTTCCGCTTTTATCCGCGCCGGTAAATTTATCAATTAAACTTTTTCTGGTTAGCCTGAAGTCTCCGCCTTTTCCCCTTTTTGTGTTAGACTTACTTGTGGCGACTTGAAGTTCTGTAAAAAAGCCACCGAAGGCATTATCTTCCGGCTGAAACGTAACTAGCGGCTTAGGGCCGCTCCGCCCTTTTGAAGGAGCCTTCTTACTCTTCTTGACTACGCCAGCATTCGCGAACCTATTTTGATTCATTGCTTCAAGAGTAGACGACCCAAGCTTGGCGGCGCTGCTCTTTTTGATTACAAACTCGCCCGGTTGCAACATAGCTGGAACGGTATCTCCATTCCCACTACCGGGGACATAGCCGCCCCTAGCAAATTTTTGGATCTTACCGCCCTGATTTCTATTTTGCAATCCTCTAACGGCCGATCCGGCACCACCTAAGAACGTACCGAGACCCCTAGCAAACGACACTGCCGCTAGGGCAGTGATAAGTGGGAGAAGCGGTTTGATGGCATCAGTTATTTTGATGAGGGCGCTAGCAAGTTCTAATGATGAGCGCACGAATATCTGGAAAGACCCCGATTCGGAGATACTACGAATAAGGGCTAAGAACTCTTCTTTGACCGAAGTGATCTGAACAGCAAGCGCTTGTTGTGCAGTAGCGGCGTCTTCAGTCAGTGAGTTACCACCAGCAATTGCAGCTATTCTAGCTCTCTCAGCAGTTTCGAACTGTTGCAACAACGGGATGACTTTACCAATCTGTCGGAAACCACCAAGCTCTTCAGCAATGCGAATAAACTTAGGATCGGCTGAGTCGATATTAGCTAAGGCTTCCGATAGTTTTTGAGCAGCTTGATATGGGCCAATAAATCTTCCCTGTAAATTCCTTAATTCGATACCCATATCCTTCAAGAAATCTAACGTCCTTGGCCGTTGAATACGAGTAAAGATAGTACGTAAACCCGTACTGATGGATTCGGCGCTTTCACGAGTAGTAGCACGCACGCTGGTGAACAAAGCAATCAACTCTTCTAGACTGCCGCCAGCGGCCTTGAAAACTCCACCAAATCTACGAACGGCACCAATAAGGTCGCCAGACTCAACGGCAAACTGACCAGCTACGGCATTAATAGCACTCAACTGCTTTTCTAATGCCCCTACGCCCTGTCCAAACTGACTGAGAATAGCAACGGCTCCCTCAGCGGTTTGGTTGATATCTGTAAAGGTGGGGGCCAGCGTTGTTTTAGCTAAGGTTTTTAACGCTACGTCTAGATCAGAAGCAGCAATACCGGCTTGAGATAATATGCGCGCAACACCAAGCAGTTCGGCGCTAGAAGTCCCAAGATTGACTGCCAAATCAGTAATAGTCTTCTGCAAACCTCTCAGTTCTTTTACTGTTTTACCAGTAACCTGAGAAATCTTAACTATTTCGCGCTGGAAATTAATAGCTTCATCCACAGCGTTGGCCAAACTGTTAGTAACTAAACTAACAGCTCTACTAGCCACGGTGAAGGCCGCGAACCTTTTAATTGCCAAACCAAAACTTCTACCCATAGAGTCGGCGGCCGTACCAGCCTTCTTGGCTGAATTTGCAACCGCGTCTAATTGTTTTTGGGCTTGAACGGCACCTTTGGTAGACACAGGTACGGTAACACCTTTAAGGTCTTGACGAACCTGATTGAGTACCTGCGAAGTATTAGTCGGTGCCTGAAGTTGTAATTGTGCAGTCAGTACAAATTTGGACATTGAATACCTTTAATATGTAGACTACTAACTACACTATCCGTTTTAGCTTTCCGCTTTTGTTGTCTCTTGGGTTTGATCTTTCTTTTTCGTCGACCTACTGGGTTTGGCCTTCTTTGCTGGCTCTGGCGCTGGCGTAACAAGGTCGTTTTCATAGGCCGTCATAATGTATTTTCCGTCTTCCGTTAGGGCGTTGCCATCTCGGTCGATTTTATTTCCATCATCATCCAAATAATATCCTTCTTCATTGATCCGTCTGCCTTCCGTGTCAATCAGATGCTCTGGACAGTTGGGGTCAACCAAATTAAGCTTATCGTCAACCAGATGAAACTTCGTCAGGAATTCGTTTTCTGGCAAACCCTTCTCAAAGTCTGAATCTAGATTATACAACATTTCGCCCAACATGCTTGCCGCCTCAAAAGCTACCTCATCAACAGATTTTTGGTTGTAGTCCTCAAAACTATTATACACAGGAGTGCCGTCTTTGTAGAAAGAACAGTGAGCTACGATATAGTCAAACTTCACATTGTCTGCTATGTTGTCTGCCGTATTCTCCTCTAGGGCGATTTTTTCCCCGATCAAGGATCTTAGTTCCATACGTTTTTGCCTAATCTTGATGGCCAACTTTCGACCCTCTGACAGTTTTGGTTTTCGAAACCCGTCTTTGCCGTGAAAAAGTTCTTTTTCTAGAGCCACAATTTCATTAGTAATGGCCTTTTGCTCTACATCCTTAGCTTCGCTCCAAATGCCGCGCTGCTTCAAAACCGTTTCAAGCTCTTTTTTGGTCAACACGTTGTCTTGAATGGCTTCGTTCCAAGCTTTAGATTTGTGTCTATCAGCAGCTTTTAAAATGCTATTGCTTGGTTTAAGCACATAGATTTCTACTTCGCGAGCTTCGTCGCCCGAACCAATCTTAACTGTCGCTTCTCTTTTGTTCTTAATCATTTTGTTCCTCCTGAGTTCCCTTTGGTATCATTGGAATAACCGCTTGATACCGTAACCATTTCAACTCATATTGAGCGAGTTCGGCATCAATGTTCCTCGCCTGAGTATTTCCTTTGTCTAAGATTTCGGATCGCACCTTTTGGAATATGTCATACATAATCTGTTGCTCTTGACTAAGAGCGCCGTCCGTTGCGGTCCACAAAAAAGCAAAATGCTCCTCTATGGAACTAAGTGCGCCTATCATAGTTGTCTCTACCTTTTTCCGTAAGATTTTCGACAATCTATCTCTCGACTCTAATTTGAATTTGTTGTCTCGCGAAGCCTTGTAATCAGATCGCTGCTTGATTAGTTCTCTAAAACTTGCTTCGGTTGGAGTTGTATTGTCCGTATTGTCCGTGTTATCCATCTTATTTCCCCCTAACCCTTTCCAAATATTGTTTATTACTCTCCGCGACAAGACCCAACCTTCTATCTTGGAAGTCCAAATCTGTTGCGTTGCCTCTAGCCTTAACGGTGGCTAGTCTTTGTTGTCTGATTTGCTCTGCATGATAGCTATTCATGCTGTGAATGTTTTCTGCTTGCTCCGCCGACGAAGCCATAATCATAATTTCATCAGAATTTGCTATTTTTGAGTTGACTGATTTTTCCATTTCCGCCTTAGCTTTCTCTGATCGCGCTTTTTTCCGCTGTATGATTAACCACCCATCAAGCATGTCATCATCGTTCAGCACTTCTTCAGAAGGGCTTTCTACAGACTCTTGAATATTGTCATACATGTTTGACCACAAAACAATGCCCTTCTGATCTTGCGAAAGTATCCGATTCGAATCATTCGCAAAAAGTGGGCTGTGATCTTTCATGATCCAATATAATTTCCAAGGGTCGTTTCGAGACAACTCTCGTAGGTCTTTTTCCTGTAATAGTGATCTGTTGTATTGGTAGTAGAGTGTCGCCAAATTAACATTTTCCATGTCTATGAGCTGATCGCCCTCAAAGCAACACCTAGAAAAAACATAGTAGGACTTTTCCTGAGTGGCAAACCCCTCTATAGTTTTTCCGAACATTTCGTTCTTTTCGCTGAGGATTTGTTGCATGGCCTTTTCGGTATGTCTAAGATACCTTTTGGCTTCTGACAACATATTACTGTGGTTACGATGTTCGTAGCACTGGATTTTCAACTTTTCAAGATTGCCCTTGATATCCTTCAACAGTTGATCTTTTTCCGATGTCCAAAATCCTTTTTCTATCATCCAATCTAACATCTCATCTTCTGACATTCGTCCGTCCATTACGGCTTCGTCATAAGCCTTATTAAACACTTCGTTAGACATATAGTCTTCTTCTAGTGTCGGCGTCAACAGCTTAAAAGTTCGATTGCCCTGTTTGATTAAATGTATGCCCGATCTAATCCTAGACACAAAATACTCCCGCTCATAATGATTCATTTCAAACCTTTATGTTTACGGGAGTATGTGAATCTCATATTGTAAATCCTTCCTAAACACTCTTATTACTCGCTGTCCGAAACGCTATCGCAAATGAGTGTTAGTCCACTGGTGATCATAGCTCACCAGTAATTGTTATGTTCTGAAGTCAGAAGTTGGAAATGCTCCAAATCCGGCGTCGTTCGCAAATCCATTAACCCCAGTTCCAGCAGAAAGAAGTACCGCTCCGGCCCCAAGGTATCCTTGATTAGCCCAATCTTGGACATCAAGTTGGTTGAAGTTTGAGAAACTATAGGTCACACTGACATTTCCTCCACCAGCGTCTCCACCCCCGTATGTAACGCTTGAGAGTTTGTTTTTATTGCCACAATCAAAGCCGTAGCCAGCTCTCATGCAGATAAAAATTTGTTCATCGGCTGTATTATTACCAGAGGAAATCGTGGCGTAATATCTGGGATCTCCAAACTCATAGGCAGCAACAAAGTCTCCCGAAACGGTAATAGATTCGATCTCCGTCGTAACTTCAATGGGGAAGTTGGCAGGGCGGAAATATGGCGTTTTACGACCAAGCTCCAAAATATCTTCTCGCGAAAAGTCGGTACTGCAAGAAAAACTTTGAATGTGGACGAGCGGCGTATCGTTGGCCGTGTCCCAAGCGTTGCCGTATGATTGTGTCACACCGACGCCAGAACCCCGATACCCCAAGATAGAAACCGGAAGAATGCTACATTTAAGTAGAACATCTTCTCTTTGTTGAACACCACCGGACTGGCCGACGCCTCCCACCCCTAAAGCCAACGGAGAGTCGGTGCCATCAAACGCAAGAACGTCTGCAGCTTGAATTCTGGTATCTGCTCCG
>Ga0307377_10000544_pt1 | contig 49605 bp, 59 predicted proteins | sample TR3MG_FD_202535 | JGI IMG/M metagenome (GOLD analysis project Ga0307377, IMG submission 202535) | Soil microbial communities from Risofladan, Vaasa, Finland - TR-3 | ecosystem: Environmental > Terrestrial > Soil > Coastal area > Acid sulfate soil | place: Finland: Risofladan, Vaasa | collected...
ATTAGGCAATTCTGTCAACGACGACCAGGTTATGCGGTCCATGAAAATAATTGAGAATCGACTTCCTATTTCGTGGGACTGCCTGAAGCCGAGCCCGCTTCACATTCTTTTATCGCATTCAGATTGTGACGGCGAGATAGAATGGTCATATTGTGGGGAGATAGCTTACTGCCTTCAGGAGCTGGTAGATAGTGGAACCATTGAATGCGACGAGTTATATCCGATTGATTTAACTGTAAAGTTTATAGACGGACTAAGACTAGCGTATTCTTTGCAAGAAAATGTTGATTTTCATTAAGGGAGACAGAAATGCCAGAGTTCAAAGTAGGTGATCGAGTACGGCTGGAGGGGATTGTGGTGCGAGCAAACACGAAAACACTGTTGGCGGGCATCATATTAGATGGAGCACGATTCCCTGTAAATGTATCCGATGAAGTGATGGCCCACGCCACGCTAATCGAGCCAGAGCGCTCGGAGTTGAGAGCTGGACAGGTATGGTTGGACAGGTCTGGACAAGAAGTTCATATAAGTGAAAATCCTGTATATGAACTTCTCTATGATGCCGAGCATCCGTTTTACGGAAGCCAAGGAATCCACCCGCCGCGCTGGAGAAGCTACACATCCAATGGCGTTCGTTTCGACGAAGACGAAACAGGTCCAAGTTATTTGGTGCGACTTATTAAAGACGTGGAGGAGAAGAAAGTGGAACTGGATTTGAGCAAGCCGGTGCGCATTAAAGTGCGCCAAGATGTGGAAGTAAGGGAGGTTTTTGGGCCATCTTCAGGCGGGTTTTGTTTGGTAGAACGAGCAGACGGAATACTTGATGTAAGGCTGGTCGAAGAACTGGAAAACATCCCAGAACCGAAGAAAACCACCAGCATCGACGTAACCTTGATAAAAGATGAAGATAGTCGGTTTTTTCATATTTCTGAGACGGTCTTGCCACGGGCAATCTCCAAAGCCCGCATAACCCACACAGAAGGCCAGAGCTGGTCGATTGAGGAGGTGATATGAACGCACCAGAGAAGATTTACAGGGGAGAGCAATCGTTTCTTTCCGAATCAGCAAGAAAGACCTATCTATCTGAAGCTAGGCTGCACGATGGGGACGTGGAATACATCCGCGCCGATATTCACGAGAAGGTCAAGGAGGAGAGATTTACCGCTGGAGCAAAAGCAGTATTTGACCAGCTTATATTCAATGTTGCAAACAACTGGCACGGAAATCCAGAGGTAGACAGTAAATGTCAAGAAGAGAATGCCATAATTACAGCATGGGCGACGGATGCGCTGGAAGATGTCTCCCCGGAAAGCTGTGATGAATGGAGAAACATTAAAGAAATGTCTAAAAGAATCATGGAACTTGAAACGGAATTGGCAAGCAAGGAGCCGAAATGAAACTGCAACGAAGAAACGGATTCGGCGATTATATTGACGAATACGAAAAGAACGATGAAGGAGATTTAGTCCTGTACTTGGACGTTGCAACTCTCGAAGCAGAGAGCGAACGATTATCCGCCGAAAACGAAGCCCTAAAAGCCTATAACTCCGAATTGCGAGAGATTCTGCAAGACGCCATAATCTCTCATGGAACATTTATTGCATACAATCCGCTGGAGGACGCTTGGCAGTTTAGACGGATTGAATCTCGTGCTCGCGAATTGTTAGAAAAGGTCTGCTCATGAACGACGAAAGCGCCGTCCAGTTAATCCTGCTTCTGGCCCTGATATCGGCAGCCGTAATACTTGTTGTAACAGGCCATTCTCACGATGCGATTTATGCAGTATTGGGTATTTTAGCCATAATTTTTCTTTAGGAGATTGAAATGGGAACAACAGTCAAGGAAGTTTCTGTAATGTTGTGTGGAAGCTGTGTATATTACGAAAGCAATCAAGATCATTTCTCAGAAGATTATCGTCAGGACATGGGCGCTTGTCGCCGCCATGCTCCGACGCAGGAAGGATGGCCAAAAGTAATTGAAACGATGTCTTGTGGAGATTATGTTTTTAACGAGCTTATTCCGTATGAAGATTAACTTCAACTATGTAATATTTGTTTCCATGCTTTTGTTCGTTGGACTAAAGCTGGGACACATGGTAGTATGGCCGTGGTACGATATTTTTTGGTGCATTGCGCTGCCATTTGCAATGTTTGCTGGATTCTTATCGGTAGCATTTCTGTTCTTTGTGTTACTGGCGGTTCTTGAGGAAATAATCAGGAGATAGCAATGATATTTTATGCCATCGGGATTATTCTGTTTTTGGTGTATGCGTATGGATGGCGTGCCATTTCCAAAAAGGGGATGATTCCCGATGGTTGGTTGATTTGTTGGGGGTTTGTTGGTTCGGTTCTCTTGATGTGGTTGATTATTGCTATGGTGAAGGTGTTCCATGGGTAAAAATATCGGTCCCGGATTCAGGAAATTTAGCACGCCGGTTGAAGTGAATCAGCGGCTTATGAATATTGGAGAAGAGATTCTTCAGGCTGCTGAGGATTCTGTCAGGATTGCGCGTGAGATTATAAACGATCCTGAAGTGCCAGCCAATGTCCGATTGTATGGCGCGATTCATTTCATGGACCGAGTGCTTGGAAAGCCAACCGCGCGGCTGGAAACCGAGAGCCATTCGGAGCATGTGGTGTATAACATGGGCGGCGAAGAAGCGATGGAGAAGCAGGAACAACTGTATAGCAATATGCGGCTGCTGAATGGAAAAGAGCATGAGTCGGTAGAGGAAATGGGGTTTATCGAAGATGTTGGCGAGATATGCAGCGAATAAGCAAAGAGGCGGTTGATGTAGCAAAGACGCGCGATGCTAATGGCCTTGCGCGTTTTTATGAATTGATATTTCCAGAATGGGGTCTCCCTACGCACTTGTTTCCGGTTATGGAAGCGTTGGCTGATGACCGCATAAATAAGCTAATGCTAATAGTTGGCCCCGGCAGTGGAAAGAGTCAAGGAATTTCTATACTTTATCCAACATGGGTGCTGGGCCACGATCCTACGCAGACCATTCTGAACATCGGTGCCGCCGAAGATTTGACACAAGGCTTTGTGCAGGGTGCTGGTGAAATCATTGAACACAATCCGGCATACAAGGCCATTTTCCCGCGCACCAAGCCATCCAAGGAAATTGGCTGGTCCAAAGGTGCCGGTTTGAATGTGACGGGTCGTATGCCCGGTATTCCTGACCCTTCTTATTGCGGATACGGCATCTTTTCTTCGGCGCTAACAGGAAAGCATGGCCGAACGATCATTCTGGATGACCCGCACAATGCTCAGAACAGCCAGACGCCGGAGCAGATAGAGAAGGTCGTTAATCTGTATTACAACAACATTGTCGGAAGGCAAGACCCGAAAGGCGCACGGTTTATCATTGCTGGCCGCAGATGGGCCGAGAATGATTTGTATGGTTCTTTGATGGCCAGCGATGAATATGTCGTACTTCAGCTTCCGGCATTGCAGCACGTCAATGATTATTTGTCCTATAATCTATATGTTCCAAAAGAGCTGGATTGCGTATTTTCGGAAACGAGCGGGAAGTGCGGGTGGCAGAAGTGGATTTATGATGTAGCCATGCCGGATTCTGTGGGGGATTCTTTTTACTGGCCTTCCATGAAGATGAAAGAGGCGGAAGTACGGATGGTCCGCCGCAACAGTCCTGCCATTTTCAGCGCGGTATATCAAGGAGACCCGATAGCTTCTGAAGGCCGCGTGTTCGACGAGGAAGATTTCCGGTATATGGATTTCACTGATTCCTTTGTGGATAGTATGCGTGCCAATGGCGGCATTGTCATCCAGTCTTGGGATACCGCATTCTCCAAAAACAGTGAAGCGGACTTTTCCGTGGGAATTACCTTGTTGTTGGTTCCATGCGATGAATGGCATCGTGGAGAAGACGAAGAACAAAAAGAGAATCATTGGGACGTGTATGTAGTAGATGCGTATAGAGGAAAGCTGGACTTCGCTGAACTGGTTCCGAAGGTTCGTGATTACAGTAGACAATGGAGGCCAGAGTTCGTCTTGATGGAAAAGAAGGCTACTGGAACGCCGCTGATGTCGCTGTTGAAAGCGGAAGTGCCTTTGGTCGCCGTTGATCCGGGTTCGTTGTCAAAGCGTGCGAGAGCGGTTAATGGGGCGAATACGGGATCGGCGCAGGGCTGGTTTCGGTTGGGCCGCGTCATTTTCCGCAAGGGCGCTCCATGGCTGGATGCGCTAAAAACGGAAATAGTGGCGTTCACAGGAAAGACCGGAGAAACGGATGACCAAGTAGATGCGCTGGTGTATGCCATCAATTACGCCATAGACCTCACGAAAGGCGAGGGTGCGTTGCCGACCAATGCCGAAGACATGATGCACAATGTTAAGGTGGAGTCCATAGAAAGCAATCCCATGTTTCAGGACCAGCTTCGGAACATGTTTGAGATGGATATGGTTAACCCGTTTGACGGGAATTGTGCAACTTGTGTATATTTCAAGAATCAGAAATTTTGCGGGTTGCACAACAATGCAACGAATGCCCTGAATGGTTGTGATTTTTGGTCGGATGGATTTTCAGCGAGTGATATATGGCTATAAATAAAATTATATGTTTTATGGACTTTGATGGAGTGGTTCATAGTTGGCATGACAAGCGTGCCAATACTAATCTGTTTTGTCATTTTTCCAGAATATCAGATATTCTTGATCGTTACATTCATGTTGATATTGTAATTTCTTCCAGTTGGAGATTTGAAAAATCTTGGGAAGAAATAATGAATTACATTCCAAAAAATTATCATGATCGCATTTTGGGACATACCCCCCCAGACAATCTTCATGGCGGAGAATGTCTATATGGTAGATATAGAGAGATATCGCGCTGGCTGGATTCTGAGAATTATCCAACAAATAACAGGTGGATAGCCATTGATGACGCCGACGATTTCCCACCGGAAATAAAAGATGCCCATGTGTGCCTTACCGATTGCTGGAAGGGGTTCATGCCGGAGAATGAATCTCGCCTGATTGAATTGATAGAAAGGTATGCCAAATGACTTCTCTTCAGGAACTTATCAAAAAAGCCATCCAGTTTGACGACGAAGATGCCATTAGTGCTGGCAAAGCATTGCTACCCATGGTATTTGATGAAGGGCTGGCTGACGAATATGCCAGCCACTTCATGTCCATGGAATATATGTATCGCAACACGCCGATTGCGGATGTTTTTGGGGCTTCAGACTTCATAGACCGAGCATTGTCCAAATCGGTACCTTTAATCAGCGCTGAAGCCATGCAGAAGGCTGTCCCACCGGCCATGCAGTCCTATTCATCCATGTCCTACCAGCCGGAACAGTACACGTCCGGCACGTTGACGTGGCCTGGCATTCCTCCGCAGAGCATTTCCAAAATTGTTCAGGATAACTTGGCTCCTCAGTTGATTTTGGGTATGCGTGTAGACGATGTGTTGTCGTATGCACAGCACTCGACGCAGCCATGGAAGCCGGGATGGTCCATCGAGCCCAGATGGTCCGGCATGGAAGTGTCGAAGGCTATGCGAAAGAATATCCGTGAAGCTGAAGAGTTCATCATGAACTCCAGCATTGATATCAAAGACCCCATGAGCCGAGTCAAGAAACAGTTGATGGGATTTCAGGAAATGTTGGCGGCTATGACGCGGGATTCGTTGACTTACGACGGGATTGCCTTGTGGACGGAGCGGGATCGTCAGGGAAAGATTATTTCCTACAAGCCATTGCCAGCGGGGAATATTCGGTTGGTTGATCCGTTGACGGGTTATCAGGGAGACAAGGAAATATTCGCCGTTGCCATTGATGAGTTAGGCAACGTAATGCACACGTTCAAGCATGATGATCTGTGGTGGTATGTCCGCAATCCGCGCTTGGATGTTGGCGTCCATCAATATGGATATTCAGAAATTGAAGTGGGCATTCGCATGATTCAGGGGTATTCCAATGCGCTTGGACTGAATCTTGACAAGTTCAACAAATCGGCAACGCCTAACGGTATCCTGAAATTGTCTGGCGCATGGAACCAGCGGCAGTTGGACTTTATGAACCGGTTGTGGATGAACCTGAAGCGCGGCATGACGAAAAGCTGGGTTCTTCCTGTGGTTCGATTGCCCGATGAAGGCGACATTGAACTGATGGACTTGTCTGCCATTAGCGGAATGGAAACCCTGTATGGCGACTTCATCAATATGTTGATGGGCGGATTTTGTGCGGTATATCGCTTCCCTCCTCACCGGCTTGGGTATCGGACCTCTGGCATGCAGGGCGACAATGCCAAGACTACTGACACGAACAAGGATTCCATCGTCGACAATACGGACATTGGCCTGATTGCATTGTTGACGCATTTTGAAAACGTATTGAACGATGCCTTGATATGGTCTCGTTGGCCTGATCTGAAGTTCCATTTTCAGGGAAAGAACCCGCGTGAAGATGCGCGGCAATATGAAGCGCAATATCAGGCGATGACTTATGGAGAGCGACGTGCGGCTGCTGGTCAACTGCCTTTGCGCGACATTGCGCCAACGTCTGAATTGAAGGATATAGCGGACATTCTTTCGATGGCTCCGGGCGATCCGGCTTATGGCAGCATCTATCAAACTGCACTTTCTGCCAAAGGATTGGGTGGACAAGCACGGCAAAGCCCCGGACAAGGCCCCGTAAATCCTGAAATACAGCCAAAACGCGACCCACAGAAAGGCGTGGATCATGGCCATGAGGCAGGGGTGCGAAGAGAAACGCGGCGCGATGCAAAAAATGCTGGCAAAGGGTGATTTTGTGATGTAGAATATGTTTTGTATCTGGGTGTAGCCCAATCTGGTAGGGCGCGTGGTTTGGAACCAAGAGGTTGCCATCCAGACCAACACAGGACAGGTAGCTCAGTTGGAAGAGAGGCGGTTTCATAAGCCGTAGGTCGCTGGTTCGAGTCCAGCCCTGTCCACCAATGCAACGATAGCTCAGACGGTAGAGCTTCGGTTTGAAGAACCGAGAGTCGTGGGTTCGATTCCTACTCGTTGCACCAATTTTTGGGGTGTAGTTCAGCGGTAGAACAACCGGCTGTTAACCGGTATGTCGTAGGTTCGAGTCCTACCTCCCCAGCCAAACATACCGACCTATGGCCGGTGTTGTTGGGATGGCGCTTCGGCGCTTTCTTTTTCGGAATATAGCCCAGCCCGGTAAGGCGCATGGTTTGGGACCATGAGACCGCAGGTTCGAATCCTGCTATTCAGACAAATTCGTCTCATCATGGAAAGCTGGCTCAATGGTACAGCAGCGGGTTGCTAACCCGCCGTCATCGAAAGGTGGCATACAGGTTCGAATCCTGTGCTTTCCGCCAATGTTGTGTATCACAAAATACAAATTGTCATACACAAGACATTTTGTGGACGGTGCGTGAGACACAAAGAGCAAATACGGAGCGTTGCCGGAGAGGCTAATCGGCCCTGTTTGGAAAACAGGTGGTCAGAAATGGCACGTAGGTTCGAACCCTACACGCTCCGCCAATTTCACGGAAGCGTGGCAGAGCACGGTTTATTGCACCGGTCTTGAAAATCGGTGGCCAGCAATGGTCCATGGGTTCAAATCCCATCGCTTCCTCCAATTGCGCACGGTTAGCCAAGCGGATAGGCGACAGGTTGCAACCCTGTAGAGATCGGTTCGACTCTGGTACCGTGCTCCAATTCGTAATGTTTGCACTTTACTCTCTGGATGGTATATACTGTTTGTGCGATAACGCAGCTATATACGGTTTACGAATAATCCAACCCCGGAGGTGTAATGAAACTTCATTTGCTGGCTCATCCCGTCAACATGGAAGGAAACGGATATTACCGCGTAGTACTTCCCATCAACAACATCAAACAAGAGTATCCAGAAATTCTCATGCACCATGACATGCGGTTTCCTCCTCTGGAAATGGCGCAAGGTGCTGATCGAATATTGTTTCAGTGGCAATACAAGGACTTCCAGCTTGAAATTATGAAAAGCTTCAGGAGGCACTCGGGCGCGAAAATCCTTTTCGAGATTGATGACAACATTCTTGCATTGCAGAATGGCAACTTTCTGGCTTCTCAAATGCCGAAAGATGTGGTAAAGCGGGTGCGAGAAGCTTGCGCTATGGCCGACCACATGATTGTCACTACCGACTATCTTGCCGATAGCCTTTCCAGCTTCCATAAAGATATTCGTGTTGCTCCAAATGCCGTTCCTCCTGAACTGTATCGCCCCGTTCCAAAAGACCGCGATGGAAAGGTTCGCATTGGCTGGGCTGGGTCCATTAGCCACGGCGCCGACCTGTCCATCATTGAAGATGTCGTTAAGAACACGGCAGACAAGGTCCAGTGGGTGTTCTTTGGAATGGTTCCAGAATCTATCAAGCCATTAGTAGAGTTTCATGACGGTGTGCAATTTGCCAAGTATTATGAAACGCTAGTGAATCTTGATCTCGATATAGCCATTGCTCCTATTGATGACAATGAGTTCAATCGGTGCAAGTCGCCGCTCAAAATGCTGGAATATGGCAGTATCGGTTGTGCGGTTATTGCTTCTGATGTTCCGCCGTATTCTGGATGGCCTGCGTTGACCGTAAAGAACCGATACAGGGACTGGTTGAAAGCGGTCAATGCGCTGGTAGATGATCGTGAAATGCGATTTGAATTGGCTTCCAAGTTGCAGGAAAAGGTAAGGGCGGACCATCTTGTCTCGTACCACACGGATACATGGATGAAGGCATGGGACTTGCCCGATGAAGTGGATTGCAAGGACGCACCCATCATCAAGAACTATTACGACGAAAGTTCCGAAATCGTGACTTCTGAACAACCCAAGGTGTCGGTCATCATTCCTGTATGGGCTGGTAATATTGCGGCCATGGAAGCTACGGCACGTTGCTTTGAGTCCATTGCTACTGCAAAGGTAAACACGCCATTTGAATTGATTGTCGTTTTTGACGGCATTGCGAATGAACCTCTGGAAAATCAGGCGCATGATCTAGGCGCTCTCGTGTTGTTCAACGAAAAAAACCTTGGCTTCGGTGCTAGTGTCAACTCGGCAGCCGTCATGGTTGGCAACCATGACTTCGTTATCCTCAACTCGGACACCCAAGTAACTGACGGGTGGTTGGATGCCTTGGTTGCGTGCGCTGAACCGGAAGATGTTGCCAGCGTAACGCCGTTGTCCAACAACGGAGAATTGGCTTCTTATCCTATTCCGTTCACCTATAACGACAAGCCTATTGACGCGAGCAAGTTGCCGCCTGACCGCGCCATTGAAGTTCCGGTTGGCGTAGGCTTCTGTATGTATATCAAGCGTAAAGTGTGGGATGAAGTGGGCACGTTTGATGCCAAACTGTTCCCAGAAGGTTATGGAGAGGAAACGGAATGGTGTCTTCGTGCGGCGGAAAAGGGCTTTAAGCATCTTCTCTGTGGTAGTGCATACGTTTGGCACGATGGCGGCGTTAGCTTTGGCAGTCGCAAAAAGAAGCTGTCTATCCGAGCTCTGGATATCATCAAGACAAAGTATCCTGAGTACCTTGGGCAAGTTATGTCTCTGCCACAGAAGATGATGGCGTTCCACCGTGATACGGATATTTTTATGTACGATCCCAAGTCGGGACCAAGTACTTTGTTTATCGGCCATGCGTTAGGCGGTGGAGCGGAGCACTGGCTGCAAGAGGAAATGAAGAAGTGTGATCGTCCTTTGGTAATGCGCCCAGTTCCAAACACGACGCATTGCTGGATTGACACGTTCCGTTCGCTTTCGTCATTCGATTTGCAGACAGAATATGGCCATTCGTACTTGGAAGCCGTTCTACGCGCTTTGAATGTCACCAAGATCGTCGTTAGCGAAATGGTAGGGTATCCGTTTGGAATCCTTCAGTTCCTTCAAAAGACGATCATCCCGTATGAAGTGCAGATACATGATTTTTACATGGTCTGCCCGGAAGTACACATGGCTGAAAAAGGCGACTTCTGTAACGCGCCCGATCTCCGTGGCTGCCAGATGTGCATGAAAGGCCGCGTAGACATGGAAAACTGGCGTAACTGGTTTGGCCCGTTTCTTGCTAAGGCCAAAAAGATTCAATCACCAAGCGAAGATACTAAACGCTGGTTCCTGAATTATTATCCAGACTTGAAAATTTCCGTTAAGCCGCATGAACCGGACATTGAAATTCCCGTTTATCCGGTTGCAAAGAATGGGAAGGTTTTATTGATTGGCACGATTCATCCCGTTAAAGGGGCATCTTTGATCGTGGATGTTATCAAGTATGCTCACGAAATAGGCTCCAAGGTTCATTTTGAAGTGCTTGGTCAGCTTTATGGATGCGATGCCGTAGCGGAGCTTCCCAACGTGACTTTGCATGGCCCTTATGAAAATTGGGACGTGAAAGAATGTATTGAAGAAATAAATCCGTCTTGCGCGTTCTTGCCGTTCTTGTGGCCTGAAACGTGGAGCTATACATTGTCCGAATTATTTTCTTCTGGAATCCATCCAGTGACATTTGACATCGGCGCTCCGGCTGCTAGAATAAGAGATAGAGATTTTGGTACTGTTCTTCCTTGGTCATCCAGAAAGGATGTCTCAAGGATTCTTTCCACACTGGAAAGCCTAGCTTTTTAAGTTTCTCCTGCGGTCCCTCCGATTGAGGCCATGAAAATGGCCTCTTTTTTATGCGCGATAGACAAAAATCTTTTTTTCGGACTATATAACCATAAGGGAAAACTATCTGGAGATAGGCATGTTCAGCGTAGAACGAAATGGCTTTACCATCGTATCCACAGAATCCGAACTGAAGGCACTTGTAAAGAAGGGCGAATCTTGTCGAGTCGAAACGATCAAGGCTGGCGTCAGTACGGTTGATGGAGAGATTATCTATTTCGTTGAAAAGGCGTTGAAGCAAGGCGAACACAAAACTCCCCCTAAAGGCTATCCAGAAAAGCGCAAAGAATATGCGGTTCCTTCTGTTTATGCTTTCCCCATTGATGACGAAGAGCATGTGCGTGCCGCTCTGTCCTATTTCCACAAACATCGTTTTGACAGCAACGAACAGAAGAAAGAAGCTGCCAAGCGTATCATGAGTGCTGCCAAGAAACATGGCGTTGATGTTAGCACTGATAGTGACGTGGCTCATGCGGCAAAGGGGAAATAATGCAACTTGCCCATAAATATGACCCAGTAGTCGTAGATATTCCTTGCACTGTCCGCGTGATGGTCAAGGGCGGTAAGCGCATGGTGGCTGTAGAGGCTTCATGCGAAGCAAAAGATTCTGAAGGCGACATCATCCTTCAAAAGGCGTTACTGGATTCCGCCGCGTCTTTTATTCGTTCAGGCGACTTGGATATCGACCATCTTTCCAAGATTGGTGATCGAGTTGGTGCCAAGGACCCGATGCCATCTTATATCGTTGGCGAGCCCACGGAAGTGAATGACATTGGCGGTGGACGTACAGAAGTCATTGGCTTTTTGTATCCAGAAAATCCCAAATCGGATTGGTTGTGGAGCAAATTGCAGTCTGAGCCGGATCGCTGGAGATCATCCATTTATGGGTTCCCTACCGACATGGACGAAGGAACAGGCGGTGCAAGCCGGTATTTGGTTAAAGCGATGGATTGGACCAGTTTGGCTTTTACGCGAAATCCGGTAAACGATGCTATCAAAGGCCATGCGCGAATCATTAAGGCGAATGCTTTTATGTCAGAATTAGTGAAATGTGGCATCACCTGCGAAAAGGGAATGCCAGAAGGAATGATAAATAATTCATGGGAAAGTGCCACCCTGAATCAGCTTTATGAGCGATACTTGGCACATCGCGCTGAAGGTTGTGATCTTTTGAAGTCCCACAGGACGACATATCACATCCAGAAGCACATGGAGGTGTGCGAAGGAATGCCCCTTGAAAAGGCTGAAATCGTCGCCAACGCTATAGCAAATCTTGTCAAACGGAGTATTAAACATGGATATTAATCAGCTTTCTGCCGCTGTTGCGAACCTGAAGGCGGATGAGCTTGCAGTCGTCCTGAAGAAGAGCACAGGAGGCTTGAAGCGTATCCGCGAAATTCTGGATATGTGGGATGATCCCGACGAGTTCCTTTCCAAGGAACAGATTGGCCTTGGTCCCGTTGAAAGTGCCTCTGGCGAGGGACTTGACCGCATGCTTGACCGCTATTCGCATCCCCAGAAGCAGGAAGGGATTGCGCTGGCTTATGACAAACTGGCTACTCGTCTTGACCGTATGGAAAAGGCCATGAGCGGACTCTTGCTGACTATGGGCAAGGCCGAGGAAAAGGAAGAAGAGGAAGAGGAAGAGAAGGAGCGCGAAGAAAGTGCTAAGTCTCTGGCCGAAAAGGTTGCCTCTGAAGTCCTTCGTCGCATGGGAAAGGCCGAAGACAAGGAAGAAGAGGAAGATGAGAAGGAAATGGAAAAAGCCCTTCGCATCATCGCTCAGAAGGCCGTAGAGAACGGCAATACCACCGAGTTCATGGCTGCCATGAAAGCTATCTCCGCCATCAAGGCAGAAGCCCGTGACGAGTCGGAAAACATGATGGAAGACGAGGATACCAATCAGGCTGATCGCGCTGCCGACGCTCGCAAGGCGAAGGAAGAGGATAAAGATGATCTTGGTAAATCGCGCATCAAAGCCCTTGAGAAATCCTTGGCCATGACCACATTGGAACTGGACAAGTTGCGCCAGACCATCATGAACGCTTCCACCGGCAACCCCACCGCTCCCGTGATCCCGGCTTCTGTTCGCGGTAACGGCGACGTGAGTCCCATCGCCAAGGCCCGTGCCGACCACGATGCAGGCTTGCTTGAAATGGGCGCTCTGGAAGAAGTGGAAAGTCTGATGCAGATGAAGGGATATGTGGATAACGGACAGCTTCCGGCTTCCGTGTTCGAGCGTAAACTAGAGAGTGCTTCGATGGGTGCTCGCCGTTGTTTTGAAGGGGAATAATCATGGATAAGCGCGAAATTGGTTTTCTTCGTGAGAAAGCGCTTGCACAACTGGCTACTCAGTTTGGGCAGCACATGGACCAGCCGTTGCCACAGGCTATTATGGCATTGGCTGGAAGTCTGGGTAGCGAGTCCTCTTCGGAAATCGGGCGTCGGGCAACCGAAGCCATGGCCAAAAGTTCCGCCGCTGGATGGAACAGTGGTTGCGGTGGTACAGCCGTAACAACCGATCAGGGTACTCCTCTGAAAGTCCTGTCAAAAGCCGTCTATCGTCAGGAATTGCTGAAGGCCGATCTTGACGTTGGCAACTTGACCAACTTCAGCCAGATCACAGGCGGTCAGGCACTTGGCTTCGTGTCCTTGGATACGCAGCTTGCTCGTGGTACCGTGCGGCCCAAGTCGTTCACTCTGCATCAGGCGCTCAAGAAATCGGCGGCTTACCAGATTGTCGATTACTGGTCCTACGCTCAGTCTACTGGCGGCCCTCTGCCCGGTCAGGCGTTCGCCAACTACAGTTCCGTTACCGCAGGCGCGTTGAACACCAGCGCCGGTCTGTACGAACTGAAGAACATCACCTTGAAGATGGCTCTGGATGGACGTGCGATTACCACCGCGCTGGCCGCTCAGAACAGCTTCGTCAACATCGGTGAGCAGGAAACGGCGAATGCCAGCTTGAGCGTGTTGGAGTCGGTGAACTGGACTAACTACTGGGGCAATGGCGCTATCTATAGCAACCAGCCTACCGGTATCTATGCCCAGCTTCCTTCTCAGAACGTGTTCAACTTCTATGACTACTACAACACTGTAGCGAGTCCGAAGGGCGTCAGCCAGCCGCAGGCGGTATTCGACTTCATTTATGAAGGCGTTGCCCAGATCAACAGTTATCGGGCTTATGGTCGGCCTACCCATGCGTTCATGGACCCGACTGCTTACGGTAGCTTGCAGGGTCTGTCCACCACGTTGCTGAACAACATCGTCAATGACTTCAGTGAGCGGATGAATACCCGCGCCCTGACCATCAACGGTGATCTGCGTGGCATGCGTACCGCGTTCGGTGAAATCGGGTTTGAAATCGACATTTTCATCAATGCCCGTCAGTATCCCGCTCAGGCGTTCTACAACCAGCAGACCGCTACTTCGTATGCCACCACGAGCAATCCGTGGGCACCTGTCAGCGTTACCGTGGCAACTGGCACTGTAACTCCTTCCGGTCAGGTCAACCAGTTCGATAGCAACTACGGCGGCGGCGACTATGCCTATGCGGTTGCAGGCATGGATGCTTCCATGACCGAGTCCGAACTGACTTGGGTGAACGTGACTGGCGTTCCGAGTGGCGGCGTAGCTACGCTAACCATCAATCCGTCCACCGCTGGCACTGTACAGGCGTTCCGTATTTACCGTTCCGGTAAGGGGTACTCGTACAGCAGCGGCGATGCTACCGCACCTAATCAGGTTCGCTACATTGCTGATGTTCTTGCCAATGGTTCGAGCGCCGTGACATTCACGGATAGCAACCAGAGCATTCCCGGTTCCAGCACGATCTTCTTGCTGGACTTGGATGACGCTGACAATGCGTTGGATTATCGTTACTTGTTGCCGCTGTCTCGGGTCAACCTGTTCCAGAATAACCTGCTTATGCCTTGGGCGGTTGTCATCATCGGTGCTCCTCGTGTGCGGATTCCTAAGTTTCATGGCGCAATCAATAATTTTACGCCGGAAAACCCCAACTGGAATCCGTTGTCTGCAAATAACCCTAATGCACCTATGGGTTAAGTCAGGAAGTTCTGACGAAGGGGCCGAAAGGCCCCTTTTTTAATTATCTCATTATAAATCTTTTCTGTTTAACCCCGCACAAGCCCACATTTGCACTTTATACAACTTTGGTTATACTAGTTAAATTATGTATATGGAGAATACACAATGAAGATTGTAGGCACTTTGAAGCGTGGATGCGAAATTCATAATCGTTGGCTTCGCAACAACAAGAGATATGGCACTATATGCGACGTTGTATTTCGATTGCATGGCGCGGTTTATTACACGGATGACCTCATTCCGAATCAGTATGATCGCATCAAAGACCATGTAGATATGGAATTTGAAATGACTAGCGTGGAAGTGACGCCAGAGAAAGCCGCTGAAACCGTGGATGAAATTGAAGAGTCCACGAAACGGCCTCGTGGACGGCCTCCGCGCTTGGTTAAGGAGTGAGTATATGGCCTATCTCGGCACTCAGGTTCTTGCTGATTTCTATGAATGCGAAGAAGATGAATTAAAAGATTCTGCGAAGATTCAGGAAATCATGCTGGAAGCAGCGCGGATTGCTAAATGCACGATTGTGACGCACACGTTTCACACGTTTTCGCCGTATGGCGTGAGTGGAGCCGTGATCGTGGCTGAATCGCATTTGGCCATCCATACATGGCCTGAGCACCGATATGCGGCTGTAGACATATTCACTTGTAGTGATTCCATGGAAATCGACAAGGCCATAGAATATATTGGCAGAGAATTGTATGCCATGGATACCGTACTGACGCGATGTGAGCGCGGCGGAATTGGCTAATTATTTTTTGTAGTGCTACCATAGACAGACCATATTTTTGGTGAGATTGCCATGCCACAAACATTTTATCCGCCATCAAATCAGTCGCAACTCCAGACTACGGCCTTGTGGCATTGGGACACGACCAATCCGTATAACCCGAAAGTTTTGGGATTTTCTCAATCCTATTTCGATCAGTATGGCGTTGATCAATTAACCAAAACGGGTCTTTTGCCCACAGACTTGGAAAATTTTACAGGCGTTCCTCTTGTTTTTCAGGGCGTAACACCCACTCCAATCCCTTCTGGCCAGATACTTCAGTATATTCGTTATGCAGAAGATGAAATAGAGCGATATGCTGGCGTTCTCTTATGCCAGACGTGGGTTGCGGCACCACCGGAAATTACCAACCAATACGCCATGGCCGCGGGGCTAGCCGGAAGCGGCCAAATGCTCGGCGTCAACTATGACTATGCGGAAGCTGCGTATGACTTTGACTATTCTCGGTATAAGGATGAAGGCTGGGGATATATGCTTTTGAGAAACCGCCCTGTCCAGTCTCAGTTTTATACGCAGACGGACTATACGGCAGTTAAAAACATGGTTTACATCTATCCGCTTTTGAGCCAGTTTTTCGCTATTCCTATTTCGTGGTTTGTGGAAGATCACCGCTCTGGATTCTTGCGCGTGGTTCCTTCTGAAAACGTGCAAATGTTGCCCTTGTTTACCATGCAGTTAGCTTTGATGGGATTCGCTGAAACCTTGGCTGGGGCCATCCATTTGCAATATACGGCTGGGTTCACGCAACAGGATTACGACGGAGAATATAGTTTTATCAAACGGCTCGTGTTGACCAAGGCAGCCATTCTCGCTTTGGCAGCCATACAAGGCACGATCAATTTGGGCGCTACCGAGACTTCCACGGGCGTTGACGGACTTTCTCAGCGCACACAATACCAACCTGGCGCGTATGTCGGCATCATCAAAGAGTGGCGTGCTCAGGAAAAGAATTTGATGACGCAGTTAATCAATCACGTGGCAGGGCCAATGGTCGGGACATTCTAAGTGGCCATCCCGAATCCATATTTCTACAACAACACCACTCGTGATCCGTGGACGTATGATTTCCCCGGAACGAATTTTGATATTATCATTGCGCGTTATGGCGTTTCTATGGCATGGCTGCAATCGCATCAATGTGCTTGTGTTGGGAGTAATGGAGTGGATGAAAATGGCATTTATACTCCAGAAGGAACGCCTAGCCCTACTTGTGCTACTTGCGCTGGAAGGGGAACGTATTATGATGACCCACAAGGCCCATATACGGTTCTCATGAGTCACTTGAATGTGGCGAATGGTCAGGTTCCCGGATTCCATAACAACGAGCAATATGGCGGCATAGTAAACGCTGACCCGATATTAACTATCCCTTCCAATCTGTCTCCCGTGTGGGAAAACGCATCCATGATGGATGCTTTTATTGAATACAATAATGACATGCGATTTGAATCTGTTCTGAATGTAGGGCAAAATGAAATATTGCCGTATCGGTATAATGTTGGGTTCATTTCAGCAAGCGTTTATGATTCTCAGACGCAAAGAACTATTCCAGTTCCAAGCGGAAATGTTGTCGCGTCCGGGGCGAATGTGGTATTGTCTGGATATGCGGTTGGTACACCTTATGTGGTATCTTATACAGCATGGCCGATTTACATAGCTTATGCAAAACATGGAGGTTCACCACAGGTTAGACCGCTTATTCAGGGGCGTGGCTATCCACGGCGTTTCGTAGTGCAGTTGCTTGATCTATATCAACGGAATAACGGAAGTGGATTGAATGGTGGTACACTTTGAATGTGCGCGAATTTGATTATTTAGAACTGAGGTTGAAAGCATGACGATACCAACATTTAATCCCGGAGAAGTATTAACGGCGAGTGGTCTTAATACGGCGCTTAGTGCAACTGCTGTTGAACCAACATTGACCGCTAACACTTGGACTGCGCCGCAAACCTTTGACGCGCCCATCATCCAGACCCCCGGACAGGGCGCGAACAACTCGTCTCCCTTCGCTCAATACGGCGATATGTGGACAGATGCTCTGCTATCCGGTGGCGTCCTCGGGGTGCCATCACCCGCGTCCCTGAGTGCTACATTACCACTTGGGACGGCTGCTGTTCTGGGTCAGCGTGTGCCATTTCCAGCTACCCCGTTCAGTGTAGCAGCGTCGTCCACGTCCTATCTTGACCTGAGCAATACTGGAGTGCTGGCGGTTTCGACTTCGGCGACGGTTACGGCCAACTCGCTGCGGCTATGGGAAGCGATCTCAGCGGCCATATTGTCACCTGCTCCGTCTCTTGCGCCGTCCACAGCAGCCGGAACGCTGGCACTCGGAACTTATGATTACGAGTTGGTGGCGCATGACGCTACCGGATACGGATTGCCTGGCACGGCAGTATCTGTTGCGCTTGCTTTGACCGCCCCTACCCCCACGCTAGCGGCGTCCACGGCAGCGGGAACCCTTGTTGCTGGGACTTATACCTACGGTCTGGTGGCGCATACCGCTACTGGCTACTCCCTGCTTGGCACGACCGACGCCATCACCACGACCGCGACTGGTGAAGTTGTCCTGACTTGGGTATTCCCGCCCGATGTTACTTCGGTAGATATTTATGGGCGCGTAGCTGGGTCTTTGGGATTGTTGGCGTCCGGCATCACGGCGACGACCTGGACAGATGATGGCAGTGTTACGGTTGGTGCAGCGGCTCCTACCACGGCAACTGCTACTGGCGAGGTGGTGGTGACATGGGCCAATCCGCTCAACGAAACCAGCATGGACATTTACGGGCGCATCTCCGGCTCCATCGGGCTGCTCGCGTCTGGGGTGACTGGCACGACTTGGACGGATACCGGAACTGCTACCGTTGGGGCTGCTCCTCCGACCGTGACTACGAGTAATGCTATTCAGATTATCAACCCACGGGCAAGAATTGGGTATGATAGCTTAATGTTGAATATCCTGGACTTTGGGGCAGACCCAACGGGGGCAACAGCATCAGACGCTGCATTTATACTGGCAAATAAATATTTGGCGCGTATACAGCAAGTGTTGCCAGTCTATATAAATGTGTACACTCAAGGCATTAAAATAATACTCCCACCGGGTACATACCTACTAACGGAGCCCAGCTCGTTTCTTAATTCAGATTTATTTTACCACAACGAATTTGGGGTAGAATTCGAGGCATCTGGACCAGTAGGATCGGTTGGGATAGTCTATAATCCGGCGACGGTTGGGCCTCTCATAAACAATCAAAATACCTTCTTATTTTTGAGGTTCAACAAGATTGTTTTTTATGGGGAAAATTCTTCCTGTGATATTATAGACAGCTATTCTACGGGGGAGGCACAGGACTATGCTTTTTTTGACTGCTTATTTAGTGGGTCATGGAACTATGGAGTAAATTTAACTGGCTCGAACACTAATAGCGAATGGAAGTGGGATAGATGTGCCTTTACCGGGGCTTGGAGTAGTTTCTTGTATGTCGGAGATACAAACACCTCGGACCAGTTCTTAAACTATTGGTTTATCCACTGTAAATATGATACCAGTTATCCTTGGATAACGATGTACCATGGTGGAAGCATAAGACTTGTGGATTGTGATGTCAGTGGGTACTCTCCGTCGTCTCAAACATATATTTTCAATTTGTTGAATGTTGTACATGATGACGGAGTGCAGAGTTTTAAAGCTTCTGGTGTAAGGTTTGAGCAGAAGACCCAGTATGCCGGAATCATGAATTGCGAGTGGGGTGGCGGGATCGTTAAATTTGATACTTGTGATTTCAGTTCGCAGGCATTTAATTCGTTTGCTCCCACCGTATTGTCAGCATGTTTTAATCCAGGGAACAGTGCTGGACCTTCCATACACTTTGATACATGCAGCATTATGGGACAGCATCAGTATATTTCTGGGGTAGGAATTAACCCATCCGCCGCCGCGATAAAGTATTCTTGCTGTATTTTTGATAACCACGCATACCCGGAAGACGCATTTATTTTCACCCCTACAAATGGTGAGTATGGACAGTTGAGTGTGGTTAATTTAGATAGATGCAAAGGTAGCGGTTCGCAATTGTCGCAGGTAGTAGGGGAGTATCTAGACGCATCACTAAATTGGCAGAATTCGCTATCCGGTACAACTGCAAGACGGGTTATTTCCGTACGGAACATTCTTTCTAATCTGCCGTCCGCCACGAGTGGTAGTATAACCGTAGGACTTCCGCTGAATGCACTCATTACGCGTGTTAGCTTTATACTACCGAATGGGTGTTGTACCTCTACTAGCACAACCGCTGGATTTACTGTCCAAACTGGAGAAACCACGCCAACTGTTCTTGCTTCAATTTTGCTAAATAATCCAGACTATGCGGCAGGAGGAACTCTTATAAAAGAAATTGCCTTCCCGTGCTCGACAAGAGAAAAGGCGACTATAACTCTGGTCCCCAACTCGGGCAATAACCAACAGGCCGCGTATTCTTATTGCCTTATTGAGTATATAGGATAAAATATGGACATTTTAGACTTTTCAGGCTTTTCTATTAACTCAGGTGATAATGTTGTAACGGGACAAGCTGCATCCACTTTCGGCCTAGCCTCCACGACAACGGCAGGTGCAATTATCGTAACGGCAGCACAACTGTGGGGTCGGTACTTCTCGAATGGTGCAACCCAGACGGGGGCATTTACGCTAACGACTGATACCGCAGCAAACATTTTAGCTGCTGTGCCTAATGCAGTGGTTGGCACGTCTTTCAAATGGCGCTTTATCAACAATGACCAGAGCGCCGCGGGATATGCCGGAACGCTGGCAGGTGGCACGGGCGTTACGGTCGGGACGATCTTGCCTAATCCTGCGGTGCCGAAAGGTGGTCTTATGGACTATGTATTCACCTTCACTGCCATCGGGGCTACGCCTGCATTGACCGTTGAAGCAGTTGGCGGTAACTCGGCGGCGCTGCTGTAAAGCTGATCCAGTCCGCCAGCAACCCCCGCTTCGGCGGGGTTCAAAGGAGCGCATTAAATGCCTGAATTATATAGCTTGCAAGGATTTACATTGGCTGACTTGGCGCGATATACGAAAGAGGGCGCCTATTCTCCAAAAGCGTCTAATGACTTCCATTTGTTCTATGTTGGGCGTGATGATGTAAAGGAAATATTATGAATCCAATTTTATCAGCACTTGGAGTAATAAATGAAACCAGTCAATCGACTCGCATCATCACTCCTTACGCGGATGGTACAAAAGCATTTGTCAGTTTCTTAGCGAGCGCTTCAATATCTGGAGCAAAATTACGCACCATGATTTATGGATGTACATTGTCGTCATTCTTTGATGGCGTCTTATCAGCCAAAAAGTCAGGATGTGATGTAAAGATAATTTTTGACCATACGCAATCGACTGGTCATGCGGAAGCGCCAATGATAGCGGAATTGATTAAAGAGGGATTTGTTGACGGTTCGGATTTTTTAATTGGAACCAGCCCAAAGCATGAAATTGTCCATCTTAAACAAACAACAATATGGCTTCCAGATGGAAGTGTCACTACACTGGAAGGAAGCTGGAATTATAGTAAATCTGCGTCACTAGAAATGAATATGCTTTCATTCAACGATTCACAAGATTTAGCCAAATATACCAGCGACACTTTTGATAAATTATGGGAATGGATTTCAACTCACGAGGAAAAATATCAGATTAAATAGCCCATCTCCTGCATAAAATCTATTGGATGTTTAGCGCTTTTTCTTAAATTGCATGAAGGATGCAGGAGTTGAATGTTTTCTGGGTTGCTTGTTCCTCCGCCATTGATCGGTATTATGTGATCTATATGATATACATTATCCAATGGAAGATAGCAGGCGGTACATTTTCCTTTCTGCTGTTTATAAATTCGTTCTATGTCATTTTGAGTGTACCTGCCTCCAGAAGATTTTATTTTTGCTCTTCTATGCGCGCAATAAGATGCCATTTTTATAGGATTATTTTTGTTCCAATTCTTGTTTGCCTCAAGAATTGAATTTCTATTTTTCAAGTATCTAGCAGCAGAACTGGATTTCACCTTGTCTGGATTTTTTAGCTTCCAGCGCCTTGCCGCGTCAACAGCTTTTTGTTTGTTTGCTTCATAATGACGCTTGTACGATATTTCGCGCTTTTCTCTGTTAGCTTCCGCCCATTCGCGCTTGGAAATATTATGACAATCTTTGCATAGGTTTGAAAATCCTGATTTGCTGTTAGATTTTGCAAAATCTGATAAAGATTTTTCTAGGCCACATTTAGAGCATATTTTATATTGCATTTGAGTATCCTTCTCAAATATCCAATGTGAACGTGGCAAGATGGTGGATTTCCATCGGTTCAGTTGCGCAACCTAGCCACTGTGATATTATGTATTATATTTTTTGTAATGCAAATTTTGAGAGGCACAAAGCATGGCGTCCTATGACGTTTATACCAATCTTCCAATGGACAAGGTAACCGACTTGGCCTTGGAGACTTTTGCCAAGTGGGCAGCATTTGCTTTGGGGAAGGAAGCGTTGAACGGGAAAATTCTGGCCAATCCGTCCGGCAAATACGCCAAGTCTTTGCGGATAGAGGAAAAGCAGAATTATGTGGCTGTATTTGCAGACGCCAAGGAAGCGCCTGAAGCGAATTGGTTAGAACATGGGCGCATGTCTACCATCAACTTGCAACGCTCGATGCTGGCTGGCGGGAAGGTGGCCAAGGACGGTTCAAAATATCGTGTCATCCCAATACCATCGGAAAAAAGCCACAGGGCTATTCCGCAACCTACTCAACTGGATGCCATAGGAAACGCAGTCGGATTGAAGATGCCTCGCTATCAGGCGTTTGCGCGTGTAAGTGGAACGAATTTTTACACCATGAGCAGCAAGAAGCCGGAAAAGTGGCATATTCCACCCATGGCGGCGTATAGTCCAGCAGAGATTCTTTCTGAATGGGCGCGATCAAAAGCAGCGGAGCAATCAAATGCCTAGCATAACCGCAGAAGCCGTACCGACTGGCGGAGCAATATTTCTTCAAATAGAAGCTACCGCACCATATACATTATCCCGTAGTGCGGATGGTGGACAGACGTGGACGGTTCTGGATACGACGAATGCACCGATACTTCCACAGGGCAGAGATCAACCTGTAGTTTGGATTGATGTGGGAGATGCCAATCCTACATTTTTGGATTTCTCTACCAGTTACACTTATGAGATTTCCGATGTAAATGGTACCGCCGTGAGCGCTGGGATTATCCCCGCAGCGCAAGTGGAAGTCTATTCGGATAATATGACTTACATGATGGTGAGACTGATTCAAGGGGCTGCACAAGGATTGGTTTTGGAGAATAAAAACTGGCAGAGGCCAAGCGTTGTTCAGGCCATGCCATTGGACCGAGTAACGGTAAAGTTTCCCCTTATTACCATCAATCTTGATCTTGTGCAGCAAGACAACGCGCCCATTGGCCGGAACGTGCCGAACACGATAACAAACCAGTGGACCATCCCCGGATTGGCGCACAGGAGATATTCCATCCACGTCCTAACTCAAACTGTGGCGGAAAGAGATTTTTATCATAATGTGATTATCGGATTGGTGTGTTCTGTAATGAACAACGCCTTTAGCCAGTTTGGCATCAATATGGATACATCCTATTCATATCAGGCCGTCCAAGGGCAAGAAGTTTCAAGAGATAGCGCTCCCGGATTCTATTATTCACAGATCATGTTTGATATGACCGGGCCACAAAACATCAATGTAGTGACCACATATCCGATACCGCAGAATGTCATATTTCAAGACAACCCCACAGGGTATGTCCCAGTGGTTGTGGGATAGACAAAAATCTTTTTTTCGGACTATATAACCATATAGGAAACTATATGCCTGGAGCATGTCATGCCAAATCCGAATATAACTTATCAGGGCCAAACGCTGGTCATCCCAGGCGTTTATTATGCTGACAATGTTTCCGCTGTTCAGGCTTCGCCTTCGCAGACTTCGCAGCCTTTGCTGTTTATTTGCGAGTCCTACGGCGGCGTTCCGCAGACACCATATTCTTTTTTCAACCCGCAACAGATTTATTCATTCCTGCGCGGGAGTCCAGCCGCGCAACTGGTACAATTCTTGTATAACGGCTCAAATCAGTTAAATGGAGCGCAGCAAGTTATTGTTATCGGCGTAAACCCGTCTACACAATCGTCCGCAAACATTGTTTCTTCTGGCGGCACGGTACTTATAAACATGCAGTCTGCGCAGTATGGAGCGCCATCTAATCTTCTGACGTATAGCGTTGCGGCTGGCAATGTGACTCCCGGTATCAATCTGACGCTGAATGACGGTTATGCACAGACTTCCGCACAAGGTCAGAATCTTGGCGTTCCGTTTGCGCTTGCATATACCGGCACTGCCACGGGCAGCGTAAATTATACTGTTTCCGGCTCCGCTGGTGTAGCAACCAACTTCATTGTTTCCAGCCCGAACACTGGCGAGAGCTTCAATTTGCCGCTTGGGCCTTCTACCTATCCAAACGTGCAGTCTATCGTTAGCTTCCTGAATGGTAGTGGCTACTATAGCGCGTATGCCGTATCGGAAAGCACGCTGACATCCACCTCTTTGGATATCACGTCCGCCCCCGTAACGCTGCCGCCGCCAACTGTGGCTTCTGGCCTAAAGACGTATACCTACGAAAATGCCACGGCTATTCTTGGGGACGTTGTTTATTGGTTGAATACATATTCCGGAATGGCTACGGGAACGGTTGCTTCTGGTGTTGTTTCCAGTTCTTCGCTTGTCATTAGCCCAGTTACGGCACAAGGGTTTAGTGGCGCGTCCAATGGGACCACATCGCTTTCCGATTACGAGCAGGCACTGAACAGCACAATCAATACTCGTGTGTCCGTGTCTTTCGCCGACACTACGGCATTGGGTGTTCCTAATGCTGGTGTTGCTAACGCCGTTTATAGCAGCCAAGTGGCCCAAGGCAATCCTCGGCGCTTCGTGACGGGTTCCAATCTCGGCGATACCGTAACGATTGCCGCACAAACGGCCCGTTCGTATAACGCTCTTCAGGCAACCTATGTCTATCCTGGTATCTATGCCAATAGCGTGATTACCGGTCAGAATACGCTGTTTAGCGGGCTGTACACGGCGGCTTGCGTGGCTGGCATGATGGCCGGAAATTCTCCGTGGATTCCGTTGACCAACAAAAGCATTAACGCTACCGCGATGGAAACTACGCTGCAAATTTCTGACGTGAATACGCTTCAGCAAGCAGGTGTCATGCCGGTATGGATTTCGCCCATTACGCAAGTTCCAACCATTATTTCTGACCTGACTACATGGCAGAATGACAGCAATCCTGAAAATATCTTTAATCAGCAAGTGGCAGAACGGCAGGCTCTCGAAAATGCCATGATTCAGGGATTGCAGCCGTATGTTGGGACTCCGGTTGCAGCCAGTCCTAAAGTGCAGGGAATGGTGCTGAATGCGGCGAAGCGGATTCTGAACCAGAATACCTACACGGATCAGTCTGGCGGGATAATTTCTTCGTGGAATCCCAAAACACTGACCGCTGTTTATACGGGTGCTACGCAATCGTGGTATGTTTCCGTGGACGTGGTTCTTGTCGGACAAGCTCGGTTTATTACAGTAATGGCTAACATCCAGCCGTTGAATCTCTCGCTGGCTGCATAAAGATAGGAGTCTGACATGCCCGGTTATAATGCAACTCAGCTTGAGTACAATGTAAAGAACGCGAACCTTGTTCAGGTGATGCTTGGCGACGCAGTGGTTGCCTATGCACAGACCACTAACCCTACACTGGACTTTGGCGCGGAGCAGCTATACGGTATTGGCAGCGCCAACCCGCAAGAAGTCCAGCAGCTTCGTTTGAGCCCCCAGATTACACTGGATGCTTTTGAGCTAACGCAGAAAGGCTTGACGGTTCTTGGTATGCCTGCAACGTATGCACAGGTGCTGGCCAATAACCAGTTCGACATACATTTGATGGGCGCTGACGGAACTACTTACAACACCTATGTAGGCTGCGTATGTTCTTCGTTTGCACAGAATATTTCTACCAACCAGCCCATTACTGATTCTCTGGTGTTCTTGGCTATGGATATTCTGGACCAGACTGGCGTATCTATTATGCAGGGCCAGAACGCTTATGCCACTGGATTTTTGACGGGCATCAATGCGTAGGTTATGATGTCACGGAGTGGTTTCCTTTGGAGGTAATCCGTGGCTGATTCAAACTTGTTCAAGGACGAAATAACTGTCCATCATGATGGAAAGTCTTATACTTTCCGTATCCCTTCTCCTCGCGACATGGCTCGCGCTGGCATTCTTGCCAGAAATCTACGCATGGAAGATGACCCGGACAGCGGAGGATCGGCGGACGGCCTTGATCCGCTGACCGACAATCTCTATTTTGCGATGGCCTATTTCAAGGCGTGTTATTTGCGCGGCGACAATAATTGGGTACACACTCCGAATGAGGATGGGGTTCCGGTAATAGAGCCAAAAGCGTGGGAACCAGATGCTCCGGTTCTGACCGTTTTTGAACTCTTTACCGACGAACTTACGCGATTTCGAGAAGGAAGGCATACCAACTGAAACGGAAAACGCCCAAAGAATCTGGAGGGTATCCCAGATGCTTGGCGTAAGTCCGTTTGATGAATCCGTCTTGTCGTTGTCCAATGCAAGACTTGATTTCATCATGGATATGTTTTCCAAGGACAATCCAAAGACTTGGAAGTTCCATAAAACGCAAGAGCAGAAACAAAACAGGCTCAAGATTGGCGTTGAATGGGACAATGTTTTGGATGGCGTAGAATATCGCAAATTTGTAAAAACTGGATACCAGCGTTATATTCTGGGTAAGAAGAAGGCGGTTGAAAGGGCAGGCAAATGAATAATCCGCTGATTAGATTCCATGCTGGCACGGCAGGTGGCCAATCTGCACTTGGTGGCTATTGGAATAACTTCTTAAAAAACCCTTCTTTTCAAACGGGAGCCGTGTTTAATCAGGCTCTCTATTCTCGTTTGCCTTCCGAGAAAAATTTCATCAATCTTGGTGCGGCCAATACCAACGTCCAAGCGCAAGCACCCAATATGCGGCAACGGATTGCAGGGGGCCGTGGAGGTGTTCTGCCTCCCGCTGGCGGTGGTGGCGGCATGGGATCGTGCTGCCAACAGCTTGTAGGCATAGGCAACGCGCAGCTACAGGCACTTAACCGTATTTCTGAGCTTCTGTCAAAAGGCGGCGGTACGAAAACGGCGCAACGTGCGGAAGATGCGGGGATGCGCTCTCGTGTACAGACGGAATCCGTGCAAGAAGGCCAGAGTCGTACACAGCAAAACCAAGAAAGACAACGTGCAATTCGGACAAGGAGGTCAGTAATAGCTGGGGCAATAGGTCGCCATCTTCCTATTACATCCAGAGTCCACCGTGCGGTACGCGCATTTTCTGGTCTTGGCGGGATAGGAGAAGATATGGGAGTATTAGGCGCCGCTGACGAGGCGCTTGCCCCAAGTCCAATCATGGAAGTGGCTGGAATTGCAGCCATTGGCGGTGCATTAACCTATGAAGCAGCCAAGAAATATTACCGCGCTTCGCAGCCGTGGATAAAGTCGCTACGATCTTCCGCACAGCTTTCAATGCTGACGGGAACTGGAACCAATCAGATATTGAAGGACTTCTACACCAATAGGCGTCTTGGTGCTCTGGGCGCAGGTGCGCTTCCTCAGTGGATGAGTGACTTGGGATATACCGGGCAGACAGCGCTAGGGCTATCTTCGGCTATAGGACTCCCGTATAAATCCGCTGGTATGGCAAAGACCATCATGCAGAAGTTCGGACGGGCTTCTTATATCGGAGGAATGCCATTAAATGATATAGGCGCAATGGTAGGATATGCTGGCAATACTGGCGCGGTAAAAGAAAATCAGCAATCAGTCGTAAAGTATTTGCATACTTTTCAGAATGCGTTGAAAGGTGCCGCTCAACAGGGCATCGGAGTAGCTACCACTTTCCGCAATCTGAATAATACGGTTCATTATCTGCAAGGTCTTGGACCGGGCACGTCTACGAGTGCGGACATTCGTTGGTTTAGCAGATTGCAGAAAACTCCGTTCGCAAATATGCGAACTGGAACGGCTCAACTGTCCATGGCGCAACATATTTCCCATGCCATGATGAATCCTACGGGAATGATGTACACGCTTCTCGGGACTCAGGTTATGCAGGCGGCTGGTGGAAAATTGCCTACTACTTCGGCTGGATGGTCATCCGTCATTCAAAAGCTCGGATTCAAGAAGCCGCAATCGTTCAAAGCCATGGCTCCATATCTAAATCGTATGGGCAAAGGCGGCAACGCCATGGGGGCGTATGCCTATTTGTTTGAAATGCTATCTGGTCAGCCCGGAGCCATTTTGAAAATGACCACGAAAGCCGCCCAAGAAACGGTAGGGAAGGGATACGCTCCATTCGCCGTAGGGAAACTTCTTGGCATAAAGCCTTATGAAGCCATTGCAGACATGGCGGCTGTCAAGTCTGGTAAAAAACCTCCGTACCCAATCGCTAGCATGGGTCCATCCAAGGGAGCGATAACTAGCCAAGTCCGCCAAGGATACATGATAGATACAACCGCAGCGTCATTTACCATCAAGGCAAGCGAGGTTGTGTTCCGCATTCCGAACAATGTTATTAATGCAGCCAAGGGCACAGGAAAAACATTGTCGCCAGCAATTAGCGATATAAGTAAATTTTTCTTTTCAAAACAAGGTATGGTTCTCCCGCTGAAAAAACTGCATCAATATGAACACGAAGCTGCGAAGAAATACGGTGTTCCATATAGCATGATAAAATCTGTACAGACGGCAGAAAACGCGCCGAGAAATGTTATGAAAGTATCAAAGACTGGCGCTATCGGATTGATGCAAATTGAGCCGGGAACATGGAACTCTCTTGGAATGGCAAAGGGGCCATACTCTGCTAGCGAAAACATCAAAGGCGGAGCTAAATATCTGCGAATGATGCTTGAAAAATCGCATGGCCATCTTGGTATGGCATTGCGCATGTATAATGCTGGTCCGAATAAAGATTATGCTGGTCTGCATACTCCTGGCGTTGATGCTTATGTCCATAAAATTGAGAGTGAAATGGGCCTTAATCCTGCACAGAGCCATGTATATAACTTCTCTACCCATACATTCTCCATCCCTGCAAGCCCCGTACACGGAAGCGGCACACTGGGACACCCAGTCCAAGGCGCTGTTACGCCAAATCATAATGGAGCGCGGAATACCTAATGGCGAACCAGATTACAGCAACACCTGAATGTGAGGTGATAATTTACCCGTTCTTCGGTGGGAAATACTTCCTGAATGGTAGTAACGGGCGTCTATTGCGGGTATTGACAAACAAGAATATCCGCAATGCAACAGGTGGACATTTCCGCGTTGTATTGGCTCCGGGTGGACCAAAAGGAACTGACGATCCAGTAACATGGACTTCCGTTCTCGTGCCTAACTCCTTAGTCATTATTCGCATGGGGCGTGGGCAATATCGGGAAACCGTCATGATTGGAGTCGTGACAGGATGCGCGGAAACACAAGAATGGCAGACTGGACGGAGCGCTGGCCGCAGCATATTAGTGGAAGGTCAAGACTTCACACGGTTCCTGACGAACTATAGTTACTATACACTACAGGCTTTTGGGTTGTTGGCATCAAATTTGCTTGGCGGTATAGGCGGCATTCCCGGATTGCAGGGTATATCTACCGGAACACCTGCCAGCGTTGCAACGCAGTGGTACACAAAGATCATGGCTGGCAATCAAGGCATACTTGGAAGCATCAAATGGAATATCAATGGGGCGCTTGTCAGCTTTGACCAGTTGGTTGCTTATGGATTTCAAGACTACTCAGTCAGCGGAGAAAATCTTATCCCGGTTTCCCTAAACTTCATGAACAACTCTGGATCATGGTTTGAGAAGTTTACAGACCTTTTTCCATTCCCTGTATATGAATTTTTTGTAAACACAGCACCTGTTTCAAAATATACAACTAGTGTTCAAGTATCTTTGGGAGGTGCAACTTCCAGTGCGGGACAGACAGTAAGGGGATATTATAACTTTGCAGACTACAATGGGCTTTCTGGAATAGTTACCAAAGGTGACAACAAATATACTCCATCCGTTCCTACCATCATCGCTCGTGTCAATCCGTTGCCATATTCTTATTATGATAACGCGACATCTTCTTGGAAGTGGAATAATACCGCATGGAACAACCTTACGACATATTCGTTAGATAGTTATTCATTTGTCAATTCAACAGTAAAATATGATGCCAATGAAGCGCGTAATTTTTATGTCTACAAGCCAAGTTTTATATTGAGCCTTCTTGGAATGAGCAATTCTAATCTGGTATCTGCCATGGACATTTTCGGGAGCATGATAGATGGGTCGTCCATTGACCGTTTCGGATACCGACCAGAGATCATGGAAACACTATGGTTTTCCGACCCGAAGGGCCAAGCAGCCATAAAGAATACGCAAAATGGAAAGACTACAGAAACCTTTATCAATGTAAATACAGATATTCTTTCCCGTATCGCGTCTTATTATGAACCGACTCCTAACATGCTGATAGGGCAGCTGAGTTTTCCTCTGCGCCCAGATATTATTCCTGGAAACAGATTCCAATATCAACCGTTTAAGGATGGCTCGAATGATTGGATGTTCTACATAGAGGGCGTTACGCATAATTGGGAATTTGGCGGACAAACGCTTACTACTCTTGATCTAGCCAGAGGGCTTGCTGTTTCTGATTATACGAATACACAACTGATGATTGAGTTGCACACTGGAACAGCGCAGAGAATTGATGGTAAACTACAAAAGGTCAATGGCCTGAAAGGATTGGTATATAACGGTCCTTCTCAGACGATTTCACAGCAATACTTATCGGCGCTACCCGGTATTTATTCTTCTTATGGAAGCTCTTAAATGCACCAAATTGCGAGCATTACTATCGGGCAGGTTGTCGGCTATATCGAAGAAGATCATGCCGTAAGCGTAGTTTTGCCTTCGTCGCAAGGGCCTGCTATCGCCGTTAAGATTTTGGAGCCATGGCTAGATGGTGTGCGCGTTTGTCAAAACCCGCTTCCGACACGCGGTACTTATGGTGTTATTGCGTTCCCGTTTGGTGATGACAGGAATGGGGTATGGCTGGGAGCCTACGCCCCAGCGCTCATGGATGCCGTCAATGCCATGAATGACCCATTTCAAGAATACAAAGCTTACGGTAGCAACGTATATTCTCTTTTGGATGGCGCAGCGAATTTTCTATGGAGTCATCCCTCGGTAACTTCTCAATCTCCGGGTGGAACTTATTTCTACGTCAACCAAGATGGGCAGAAGCCAGCCACTTATAGGCATGTGGTAGACGGCCAGACGCAAGAACGCCAGCGCGTGCCGGTTACGGACGCTGAAAGAACGCCTACTCAACCAAGCCCGTATGTCGGCATACAGCACGCTTCCGGTTCCAGTGCTCAGATTGATCCAAGTGGAAATGTAACAGTTACACTGACCGGAAACCAAACCATCACCATAGACGGGGCACAAACAGTAAATGTGACCGGAAATATAAACGTCAATACGCAGGCTAATGCCGTCATCCATGCCGATGGCAATGCAACGGTTTCCGCCGGGGGAACAGCTACAGTTACCGGCCCATCTGGTATTGACATGAATGTCAACAGTGGCAGTCAGGTGAATGTGAGCGCGGGAGGCGGTTCGGTTAGCGATTTCGTAGTTCTTGCCAATTTGCTTGTGTCTGCATTCAATTCCCATATACATCCCGATCCGCAAGGCGGTGATACAGGGACGCCTGTAACTCCATTAACTTCAGCCGACATCGCCTCAAACATTATCGGAGCATCCAGCTAATGTCTTATACATGGTTTGCAGCGCCCAATGCGGTTTCCAATAGTATTTGTCTTGTTCCATCTGGTACAGGATATGTTTTGGCTCCGTGGTGGGGAACCGAGTACTATTGGTATAACAACGGCGCGGCAAGTGGATATGTGGTATGGAATTTGAATACAGGTCCGTTGCTGGACGCATCCGGAAACGTATTCACGCTCGATTCTTCAAGTTTGGGATAAAAAATAATGGCTAATATTGATGCTGCTACAGGTTTTGCTGGAGCTTCACAATCTGTTTCTGGAGTCACACTGTTGTCTCATGACGGTGTGGTTAATTTTATAGAAAATAGTACCATGGTTTTTCTTCCAACCGGTGTTGCTTATACTGCAATAGCCAGCGGATATTCGCTTGACCAAAATGGAAATGTATATGGCTTGAATGGCGCTCTTTTGGTTGGTGCTCCATCATCTCCTGCGCCATTTCATGGTATGGGAATTTATAATGGCGATTTCTATGCGGTCAATCCGGCATCTGGATGGGTTGTACCAAGTGGCGGAGGAAGCTGGTCATCCATTGCGTTACCAACTCCGGGGAACGGGGCGTCTGTGACCGGATCATGTTGTCTTGAAACACCGTCTGGTGTCGGGTTTGGGTTGTGGTCATTGGTGCAAACCCCAAGCGGAGGAAACATCGCGGCACAAGCACAGTTAACCGGAGAAATATTGGTTTCTGATAACAGCTTAACTTATATCTATCCAACACCATATATAAATTATGCGCAAGCACTTCCCTATGGCGCGAACTATCTGGCCGTATCGCCGGACAATACTTACGCCATGGCTGGCGTTTCCAGCGGGGTTGCGTTCTTTGAAAACAATGCCGGAACATGGTCTATTGCCACATCTTTTAGTTTGCCTAATGTAAACAATTTGGCTATAGGAAATGGTGTGTCATTGGTATGCCAACAGGCTAGCGGGCAAGTGACTCCGATCAATCTCGTCAGTGGCGCATGGACGGAACAAACCGTATTGCCTCTTTCTGGAACGTGCGCGTACATAACGTCTGACAATACGCACGCTTTAGTTGGAACTCCATCGGGGATTGCCACACTTGAACTACTCTCCGGGGGATGGTTGGTTAATAGCCAAATAACACTGAACAATGATCCTATCCAGATCATGATGGATACGGTTTTGCAGAACGGTCTTGTTTATGCTCTGACACCTAGCGGCATGGCGATATATTCTTCAGACGCAAACTATGCGCTTACATACTATGGAAATCTCCCCGTTTCTGGTGTGTCGTCTTTTGTCATTCAGCAAGACGAAGTGATTACTCCGTCTGGGCTAGGAAGTAGCACATTTGTTGCACCTGCAAAAGCGCCAAACGTCATTGGTGGAAACTCATCACATGCCTATATGTATATGAATTATTCTCCGTATGTGTGGAATCAGTGCATTTTGGGTGGCGTTACTTTATATAATAGCACGTTTGGCTCTCCCGTCTGGAAAGTTAGTGCGTATCCAGATTCTATTGTTGCTGGGCCGTCTGGATCAGCGTATGCTCTTTGTCCACAAAATTTGTTATTTGGAACAGACGGTAATACAATCAATTTGTCACCTCCTACACCTATGGGATTTTCAGTTCCCGTAGGGTTGTCTGCCGGAGTTTTTGACGGTACAAACTGGTATCTCACGGGGTCGTTGATGGGTGGGATTGTCATGGTTTCTCCTTGAGGGGTTTTTATGAGCGTTGGAAGTCTACTTAATCAGATTCCCAATACTTCTGGTGCAGCTTCCAATCTCCTTGGGAACGCCATAAGCGGAATAAACAACGCTATCGGTGTGGCAAATCCTGTAAAGGGTGTTTACCGCACGGTAATACCGACTCCATTCAGCAGCAATACTGGCGGTCCGGCACTTTTCCGGCTGTCCATATACGATCCAAACACTCAAAAAACATTGACGAGTAGTATTCCTGAGAACCCATTTGTTTTCGCTGTTTCTCCGCAGGATTACAGCAGGCGATTTGCGGAAATGACTACCATTTATGATACCCCAGGAACGGCAAAACAACGCGGGGTTCAAAGAGTGGCAGATCAGTATGGCGAAGGTCCGCCGATATGGACATTTCGCGGAACGACCGGTTATACCTATCACAATTTTGACAATTATAAAAATACAGGTATGCAGGCAATAAACAATCTGCGTAATTTTTTGTCGTCATTTGCATTGCTTAACAAATCTCAAGCGGATAATGGCCTCGAGCTGTACACTATGGAGATGGATGATTTTTATCAGGGTGAATACTGGCAAGTTGTTCCGATGGGGCAGCAATCCATCAACCGCAATTCATCCAAGCCTTTGTGGGGTTACTATGACATCACGTTGGCCGGGATAACATCAGTCACGTCTCCCGTAACGCAAACGGATCCGATACTGCAAGCTCTTGAAGTGCCGTTTGAAACTGCCCTACAAACCGCTGGAACATTTGGAGCAGGTGTTATTCAAGGGTTGTATCCATCAAGTATTGCCAATTTTTTATTGTCCTCCAGTGGCGCATTATCTTTTGCGACGGCACTCTAATGGCTATTAATCCAATATTCGTCCAGCTATCAAAAAACCTCTTGACTGAAGGGATATTGACTTCTCTTAATTATCAGAATAGCAATACATCTCCTGAAATATATCAGGGGATTGCTAACACTATGATAGATTATTTATATATTTCAAATATATATATATGGCAGAATTATCTTTCTGAAGAATCTACCAAATTGCAACAGATATTGGCATTTAACTTGCCGTTTCCAACGGCATCCCTTGTTGCCAGAATAAATGGTCTGAATGATTTTTTGCAGGCAATAAATTATAATTGGCTCAACATCCTGCAAAATGTAAATTTCTCGCTTTTATATTCTGGAAGCTCCGCTTTGTATCAAACGCCAGACATAATACAAATATTTACTGGATTTAACTCGGAAATTCCTCAAGGAACTGATCTGGCAACCAGTTCTCAAGATCAGGTTGATGCTTGGTATAATGCTTGGCAATATGGATTAACAAATACCAATGTACCACAGGACGTAACGGACGCCTGTAGCAGGCAATATTCTGTCAGCCAATCCTTAAACTATTTTGTACAACAAACAGTCGTTGCTAGTCCTAATGAAATGAATTTACAGACTATATGGAATCAAGTAGTTGCCGTCCATTCATATCTTCAGACTGGAGATATTCTGGCGCAAGACTGGTCTAATGCCTTTTTGCAAAATATTATCACTTATAAATATACGGCAACGCTGTTTGCCATATTGAACGCTGGTGTTTATGAATCTGCAATACAAGCGCCAACGACGCAGACTCCACGCGATCAACTGCGGTCAAATGAAAATCTTATGCAGTTTTCGGCTAGGACTACGGGGAACTATGAAAACTGGAACATCATAGCCCAGATAAACAATCTGTCACCACCATACATATCTACCATGCAATTTCCTGTGCCAAATACGGCTAAACCCGGAGAATATCTATACTTGCCTCCCGGCCCAACCATTATCCCAACAAGCTATGAAGGCGACATACTTGGTACTGATATATATATTGGACCGTTCAACCAAGAAATGCCACAATGGGGTGGAGATTTTCAGACGGTTTCTGGGATACAAAATTATCTATACGCTATCACTAGACGGATGCTTACAGCAGTAGGAAACTATTATTATGATCCTTTGTATGGCAGCAGATTGCCTGCGGAAATAGGCAATGCGAATACGGGCAATGCAGGGCGCATGGCGGCATACGCAGCCGGGGCGATCAACCAAGACGCACGAACTCAGACAGTAGACAACGTGGCTGTTATATATACTCCTGGAGTCGGATCGTACAGCATTACAGCAGACGTAACACCGATAGGTACACAACAATCTCAAACCGTGACGGCGGCAGGATAACGTATGGCAAATCAGACCACCAACATACAACAGTATATCAATTTGCCGTCACCTCCAACGACGTCGGAAATAGTTATTGGTATCATGCAGCTTATTGCTGCTCAGAGCGGCATATTGACCGATACAAACTCCGGCTCTCAGGTGCGTGCGTGGGGAACCTCCGTTGGTGCCGTTATAGAACAGCAAGGCATCATGAATCAGGTGGCCATGCTTCAATACGCTGTGCAGGGAGCATTGGGGATATTCGGCATCACGCAAACACAAGCGACTTATGCAACTGGCAACGTGACATTTACGATTGGCGCGGCGCAGCCAACGAATGTCTATATTCCAGCGGGAACCTTGGTGTCTACTTCTGGCGGTATCGTATTCTTTACGACTTCTGCATCCTACATCACGGCTGGCCAACTTTCGGTGACGATTGGTGTTCAGGCGCAAAATGCTGGAACGGCTGGCAATGTGGCCGCAGGAAGCATTATCCAAGTCATTTCAGCGTTACCTTATGCCATTACCGTTTCCAATGGGGCTGCAACGAGCGGCGGCGCCGATCTTGAGCCCATAACAGAAACGCTTACTCGATTCAACGCCGTTTCTCAAGCACTGGCCGCTTGTACTCCTGTAGCGTTAGCGGCTGGGGTCCTGAATTATACGCTTTCCGGCACAGGGGAAACAGTAAAGTATTCCACATGCTACGAGCCATGGTTGGCTCAGGCCGCAAGCGGGGTTACATCCGGCTTTACGGTTGGTTATGACATCTATGTGGATAATGGTAGCGGAACGGCTAGCAATGATTTGCTTTCTGGAGTAACGAATCTTATTAACGGGACTCCCGGGCTCGGACCCGCTGGCGTTCCATTTGCTGTATATGCCGTCAATGCAGTTCCGGTTAGCGGCGTAGTGAATGCCGTAGCAGCACCATTCTTTGTCACTCAAACGGCAGCGATTACCACCGCCATACAAACAAGTGTAGATGCTTATTTCGCAGCACTCCAGTTTGGACAAGATGTATCTCAGGGAGCCCTCCTCGCGCAGGTCGCAGACGCCACTTATGGACAAGTGAGTTCTATTGAGGTAAATCTTACCCCAAGTGGTGCGTACATACCAATAGGTTTGACGCAACGGGCACAATTAATTGGTTTAACGATCAACACTACAACATGAACTATGCACAAGTAGCACAAATTATTCAGTCGCTTCCGGGGACTTTTCAGAGAACCGGAACGACTTTTAACGCGGTTGAATCTTCCATTATCCAGCCGTGCTTTTCCTATACGTCATCTACTGACCAGCTAGCTCAGTCCATGATTGTAGATAACGCGCAATGGACCACATTAGATACCATCGGTACAATTTGGGGAATACTTCGCCTTTCATCCGAGGGCGACGTGCAATACCGAAATCGGCTCATGGCTATATTTCAAAGCATGGCTGGTATTCCTTACGGGATACAACAGTTCATTTTGGATGTGTTCAATCTGGATGCCAAGGTAAAAAATCAATCCATAGGAACAAATGGTGCAGGTTATAGTATCACCTTTTCTTCTTCGCTTGCGGTGTCACAACAAAATACCGTAGCCCAACAGTTGCAATGGATTCGCCCAGCAGGAGTTCCCTTTCAAATGTATGGAGTCGGTAGTGGATTCTTTTTGGGTACTATCAATTATGTCAACGCAGCATCCGTTACGGGAGCCTATCTTACAACGGGAACAGCATTGCTTCCGTTCTCCGCTTCAGCTTCAACCAATAGTCCATTGAATCAGTTGCCGACCACGTTTTTCACGAATCCGCTTTTGACGGGTGCTATTGTCCCATGATAAAGTTTAGAAAAGTTTTGAGGTCATGCCATGCGCCAACCCGTATATAACAATTATCAGTTTATTGATGCTACCGTACTTAACGATGGCGCTACTGAACTTTTGCAATCTACTCAAGAGATTGGGCAGTTTTTGCACGATCCAGGACTAGTTAGCCCTCAAGACGTGGCGTTCGCGTTCAATAACACCTTGCAAGTATCTGTCACAACGGCAAGTGGGTTTGCCGTGTTATTTGGTGATGGGTTAGTGGTTCAGGGACTCGGCACGGCAAACAACACAGTAAACAATGTTTATAGCGTTGATTTCGCTCCGCTGGTTCCTGTAAGCGGGTCAGTAACCGCTTACGTCATCGCATCAGTTGCAACCATAGGGTTTAATCCGTACATCGTGGTTGGCCCCCCGGTTGGTCATCCAGACTACAATCCCGCTTTCAACCCTTATACCGCGTATGCAGAGAATCGGTACACACTGAACATCGTTGCCAGCACTACGCCTCCAGATAATCTGACTACATTCAGCCTTGGACAAACAACGCTGAATGCAGGCCAGACTGGCATTACGTCGCTAACGTACACATGGCAATATGTAAATTCCGTTTTGCGGCCTACCGGTGTAGTCGCTGGATCATACCCCGTGGCTACTGTCAATGTGGATGCCAATGGTCGTATTCTATCCGCTTCACAGACTCCAAATGTAGGATTTACCAACCAGGCTAATTCGTGGAGCGGGAATCAAGCGGTAAGCGGTAGTGTTAGCGCGACAACAGGATTCTCTACTCCTGCAAATGTGACTTGTGCTGCTGCTTCTACAGCGGGACAGGCCGTGAATCTTGGTCAAGCATTCAAGCTGTTGCAGCCTACCGCATCTCAGTCTATTACACCTGCGGCATTAACGACTGTTGTAGAACCCGGTTCTTTAACGGCTGCTATCACCTTGACCATAAATCCGGGCACAGTTCTTGGTCAAAAGATAACAATATATGGTGCAGTAGCCTATCCCGTAACTATTTCTTCAAGCGTGTCTTCAGGGTCGCCTTATTTCCTAGACGTAACCAGTATATCATTCTATAGCTGGACTATCGGGGCAGGATTTCCATCGCAATTTATAGAGCTTACTTGGGATGGGTTTAATTGGAAATTTGTCAGCGGTGGGAAAACTGTTGTGGCCGATGCAGTGGCTAACAATCAGGCCGTGAATCTTGGACAATTCCCAGCCACCCTGTCCGGGTCTGGATACCAAAAATTGCCCAATGGATACATCCGGCAATGGCTTGTGGTCGGCACCACTATCGGTGCTACAACTGCATTTACATGGCCCATTGTGTTCCCGAATGGCCCCCTATCGGCGGCTACGTCCGATACAGGAGCCGGCGCGCTTCGATATGGCGTCACGATGACTGCCGCTGGCGGAAATTTGTATTCAGGTGGCGGCACAGCGGGGCTTGCCGCAGCGGCCTATATCGAAGCGATAGGGAATTAATCATGAGCCAAAAATATGCAGCATACGATAAATCAGGGGCCATCACAGGCTTTTATGACAGCGTGGACAGCCCTGTACCACCGGGCACCACGGCTATCGAGATAACTCACGCGCAATGGCAGACCTGCCTGTCTACGCCAGGATATAGCGTGTCCAACGGGATATTGACGCCCCCATCCTCCGCCATGCTATTGACTCAAGCGCAGACGGCACAGATCGCCCTGTTGAGGGACGCCTACGAGGCCGCGATTCTGGCACCCGTAAGCTTCACGACCGCTGCGGGCACGACGGCCATGTTTGCCACTACACCAGCCGCCATCGGTTATCTGCAGGGCGTGATTGATGCAGGAAGCGCTGCATGGACGGCGAATCTTTGGTTGAGCAATGCCGGAACGCCTATCACGCCATTTACATTTGCCGATGTGCAGGGGCTTGCGGCGGCGATTGAGGCGGTAGAGACGCCGGAGTATCAGGAGCTGCTGAAGCTTATTGGTGAAGTGATGGCAGCCACTACTGTCAGCACCGTACAGGCTATCTCATGGCAATAATTTTTTAACCGCAAAATAAAGGGTTTTGTATGGAACTAGAATCTCGCGTCTTCGTCCTTGAAAACAACCACCGGCAACTCGATAGCCGCATTTTAACTCTTGAACAGAATATTGAGTCTTTCCGTGAAGAGATTCAGAATATGCGTAACGAATCACGCAATGACATGCAAGATGTAAAGAAAACCATGACAGACGTTATTATCGGAGCACAAAATGCACAGCCAGAATGGGCGGCTCGTGATTCTAAGCGCGTATATACAACGAATGGAATTTTGATAGGTGTCATTGTATCATTGATCGGCGTGTTAGCCACCATTGGCATAGAAATAATTCATGTTTACCCAAAATAAAACATCTTATCTTGAGAGGATGTCATCAAAAGTGTTGAATATACGCTTTTTGATGATATATTTTTTAATTTTCAACATTATTTTTGTATCATGGGTTTTGATGCAGAATATTTTGAGGCATCCATTTGACGCATATCCGTATCCCATGCTAAATCTTATGTTGGCATGGTTCGTGGCTGCAATGGATATTGTTATGTTGATGGCCAGCGTTCTTGGTTCTCGGCCAGCGGAAAGGCAATCTGTATACATGCTTGAACTTATGGAGTCTCAGCTTGCCATATTGAAAACCATAAAAGAAATGCAGGAAAACGAAGAAAAATGGGAAATACGCATGTTGGATATTGTTCAAGGGCTTAAAAATGGCTAAAAATATTTCAGTGGCTTTGTCTGGTTCCGGGTTTTTGTTTCCGGTTCATCTTGGTGCATTACACGCGCTGGATGATTATGGATATGCTGTGGATGAACTCATCGGTACTTCAGGCGGCTCCTTGGTTGCGGCCATGGTTTCTGGGAAAAAATATACATGGCCTCAACTGCAAGAGCTGGTCCTTGAAACAGACTTTTCGTTCGCCATGTCGAAAGACTTGCTGACACCTTGGAGATTTTTCCATAAAGGCGGATTGTGCTCCACTCGGCCTATAGTGAAATGGATTGGCAAGCACGCTGGTCAGGAATGGCCTAAAATGAAAGTAGGATTCATCACTACAGACAGTCGCACATGGGAAAGCGTGGTCTTGCGTAGCGGCTCCACTTCCATGACGTTTGCCCAATGCGCCGTGGCGTCCGCGTGCCTCCCTGCTATCTATCCACCGATGAACGGCATTTATCAGGACGGTGGCATACTCGAAAATCTAGGGGAAAAATACCTTACGGGAAAAACAAAGGTCGGCATTCGATTGGTCGAGCCTCAAAAAAGCGTTACCAACTTTGGCATCCTTGATAACTTAACTGGCGCGGTTTCTGCCATGCTGGACAAGATTGAAACACTGGAAGTACATAACTGTCCAGACGTGCTCACTATTCCAGTGGATGTTTCCAATTACAGTTTTCTGGACACTGACTTGTCTCTTTCATCCAAGCAAAAACTATGGAACTTGGGGTATAATGCGGTTCAGGGCAGCCTGCATTTGGTTAAATAGTTGCAACCATTAGATTGGCGGCGTAAGATGGAATATATGTAATGTCAGAGGCAAATCAAATGTTCCAGATTGAACCACAGACTCGTCAATGGCTCGGAACGCTGGCTGTTGGTGGCGTTATCGGCACACTGATTATTACCGGAAAGATTCCCGTTACTGAATACAAGCATTGGGAAGGCCTGATTATCGGGGCTTTCTTTTATCATGTTGTGAAGATGCTGAATGCTCCTTCGGTTGCGCCTGACCATGTTCCTGACGGCGGGAAAATGGTTTCCACGCCGGATCATTTTCGTGACGCCACGAAAATGATCGCCCCAAACCCTACTCAACCGCCCAAGGAGGGCTAAACGATGAACAAACGACTTTTACCTTGGATCAGGAAACATTTGCCGAAGCTGGCTATGGCTGGAGCGGTGATGGCGATGACGGGATGCGCCACAAATATGAGCACGCCGGTAGCATCTTTGGCCGCGTGCAAGGGCCTTACAGCGACCACGAAAGCCATGACAGCCATCAAGCCCCAGTTACCCGTCCCCACACAGCAAAAAGTCGGGTTGGCACTGAATACGGCGGCTGGATATTGTATTATGCCAAGTCCTCCGGCAAATGCGAATGCTACTGTCGCCGGTATTTTGAACAGCCTCAATTCGTTGGCCACACAAGTAGCACAGGCCAAAGCTTCTGCCACAGGAGTTACCAAGCCATGAGCACTGAAACTACCATCGCCGCAGGAGAAACTATTGCCACAACTGCCGCTGGAATCGCAGGTGTAGCGACTGGAAATCCTGAAATTGTACCTCTCACATTGGCCGCCGAAGCTCTGCTTAATGCCATCATGAACATCCAGCAGGCGGCATCAGCAAAGGGTACGCTGACCACTGCCGAACTGGATACACAGTGGACTGCCAATGCCAAGGCTCTCGGCCTTGCGCTGAAAGCTTATAACGCTGCGCCATGACAGAATCAGTCTACGGAACAAAAATCTATATTCCAAACGGCAATGGATTTTCCGCCGCCGTTTTGGATTCTTTTGTCGCATCGGCAACTCCGTATGTGGTAGATTGGTCCACCCGATCTGTAGACAATCAGCAGTTCACGCCGCAGGGAATGTATGTAAACAACGTAAGCGGAACATCGCCGTTAGCCATTTCGCTTTCTCCAGCCGGACTCAGTTACAATGTTCCAGCAGGAGAGCAGGCTTCATTTCCTATTCCCCCTGAATATGGCTTTTCCGCTAGTATTACCGGTTCCGGCAGCGCCTCTATATGGTGGACAGCGCAACCAGTCAATACATTTGTTCAGGAACCTATAAACTATCCTGCTTACAATAAATATATTACGGTTGGTCCGGCAACTCCTAGCGGCTCAACATCTATTGTAACCACTTATGGAACAAATACTTATTTTGTTGGCGCGGAAGTCAGAGCCAGTGATGATTCCACTATTGGAACGGCTGGTGGTGTAAACTTTACGCTTTCATCCGGTGGCATAAATCTTCTTCGGTCTATGGGGTACCTTCCGAGCGCTGCAAGTGCGAATGCCATTGGCGTAACAGAACTCGGGAAGATATTCTTGCCAGAAAAGCATTTTATCAAATGCGGACAGAATCCAACCATAATCTTGGCGACCAGCGTTAATCTTACGGCTGGCCGATTGTGGGCCAACCTCTATTTCGTGGACATGTGATGACGAATCAGGAATTGATTACGGCAGTAGAAGGACTTTGGAATCGTAGCGGCCCAGCAAAGGCGCTTCCGCTTCGTGGGCTTCAACAGATTGCCTTGCAAGAAGCGCTTGAAACGGAGGCGTATCAGGATAGCGAAGGGAATTGGACAATCGGCGTAGGCCACACTCCGAGTTATCCCGGAGAAGTGTGGACCATAAACCAGTGTTTGCAGATATTCATTCAAGACGTTTACAAAGATGGCGTGAATCCCGTCAATGCACACATTCCTTGGGCAAAAGATATGGGCATCGTTCGCTGGTGGGTGTTCGTGAATATGTCCTATAATGAAGGAATAGAACGTCTTATGGCCTTTACTGATACGCTTTCTGCGGCAGAGCGTGGAGATTGGTCAGGAACGGTCCAAGGAATGAAAGAAAGTCTTTGGTATAACCAAGTGGGCCAGCGAGCTATTGAACTTTGCAAACAAATGGAAACGAATGAATGGATTTTGCCCAATGCCTGAGCCAATCATGCAATATAAAGAAAACCCTTCTCAAGCATTGATGGAAAAGATCATAAAGCAATATATGCCGCTCATTAAGAACCGGGCGAGAAAGTTTACCGGCGTAGATTACGATGACTTGGTTCAAGATGGCTGTATCGCCATTATGTCAGCCGTCAAGTTCTATGATCCGTCACGGCTGGAACGGTTCGACGGATATGTCAGCCGAGTGGTAGAAAATGCCATGCGCCGGTCTGTTTCTGCCATTTACACGGTTCATCAGTACGAGGTGAAGATGGAAAACATGGATGAGTATGCCCATGTGTCGGAGCCTCATCCACAGTTCACCGATAACGATATGCTGTTTTCCATGCTTAATATCCCGCCAATTTTTGCTTATGCCGTTTATAGCGATCTGAGCGCCATATCAAATGGAACAAGCTTTGACGATTGTATGCCGAAGACCATAAGTCGGCCTGCTTGGCATGTGCATCGAACTAAGGGGTATGCTGCTTTGAAGGTTGAGATGGAATAGAATAGGGGATTGGGCGTCCTTTGTTCGCCAGGAACACGGCAATTTTGGGGTCTCCTGCTTCAATGTTCGCTTCTTGAATCCACCAGAATACAGGGAAATCAGCGTGCTTTTTCCACCATACTCCGTTGCGTTCTTCTTCCCATTTTCTATAAATTGGCGTCAACGAATCTGACCGGGTAAATATTTCCGAAATCTTGACAACGCTTTCAACAATATGCTTTACTTGTTTTGTGGTCATTAAAGGAGCCTTAGCCATGTCGGACATTCCTGAATATAACGTGGAACAGTTTTTCAATCAACTTTTGACGCAAAAAGGTAACTCTGGCGGATTGGCACCCACACCGCAAGCGCCATTCAAACCTAATGAAAAAACGGCTGAAGAAGAAAGAAACCGCCACAAGACGGAGCAGGCCAATGGATAATATCTGGGATGAACTAGCGGCACTCGGAGGTACTTCCATTAAATCATTGGGATATGCCAATGGCGCTCCCGGAGGCGGATTTGGTGACGGTACTGATTCAAAACAGAACATGGTATCAAAGATTCTTGAGGATCGGATATTGGCCAGCGATACGGGCGAGCAGGCGGCGCGGAAAGAACAGATACGCAACGCTACCGACAAGCTCAAAGACATTGATGCTCAGGAAGAAAAACTACTGAATGCAATTCATCGGATCGAGGATGAGGAAGAAAAGCAAAGGCAAAAAATTGTTGAAGCCGTAAACGGCGAGCATCAGGAAAAGTCAGAAGATTGGCATTTCCCAGCGCTTCAGGACCAAGAGCTGGAAGGCGGTACAGCCGGGATTCAGTGATGATTGACACAAAACTGAAGGAATGGGCAACAGAAAGACAGAAGCAGTATATTGATGCAGTTAATGAACATGGAGGCATAAAGCCAGCGGCTAGGGCGCTCGGGATAGACCCTAAAAACATTCGTCGCGGAATCCATTCTGTAAAAGATAATGCGGAGAAACATGGGTATTCTCCAGAACATGATATGGTTCATTCTGTCCCGGATTCCTATATCGTTCGTGGGACTAGCACTCTATACGACGCAGAAGGGAAACCCAAAATCCAATGGGTTAAAACCAAGCTGGATGAAAACAGAGCGCAAGAAGTCGTTAGAGAAGCGATCAGCGTTCTTGTAGAAGAAATCCGCGGCCTTGGGCCTATCACTCCCAAGCCTGAAGTTGCTGTAAATGATCTTCTGGCAGTTTATCCTCTAGGCGATCCACACATCAATCTTCGCACATTTGCCGATGAAAGCGGAGCAGATTTTGACCTGAATATCGCCAAATATCTCATGACGACATCCATAGACCGGCTAGTGGATGCAGCGCCTCCAGCCTCTCAAGCATTGCTTCTCCCTCTTGGTGATCTGTTCCACACAAACGATAGTTCCAACCAAACCCCCCAAAGCAAGCATGTATTAAGCGTGGATGGTAACTATGTGCAAATGGTGAAGTCGGCCATTGAGATTTATCGCCATATCATTCTTAGGATGCTGGAAAAACATGAGCATGTATTGGTGCGATTCGTGTCAGGAAACCATGACCCAAATTCTATCTGGGCTTTAGCGCTCACCATTGACGCATATTTTTCTTCTGAGCCCAGAGTGACCGTTGATCTTTCTCCTGCCTTGCATTGGTTCTACAGGTTCGATAAAGTTTTTATCGGGGCAACGCATGGGGACAAATCCAAAATGGAACAGTTGCCGGGGATTATGGCGGCTGAAAAGCCGTTGGATTGGGGAATGAGCAAACATCGTTATTGGTACACGGGCCATGTTCATCACCAGATAGTGAAAGAATACCCCGGTGCCGTGTGCGAATCTTTCCGAACTATTGCGCCTAACGATACCTATTCAGCAGGGCATGGATACAAGTCCGGCAGAGACGTAGTGTGTATCGTACACCATAGAGAACACGGCGAAATTGAACGCCATAGAATAGACGTGGGAATGATTTGATGGACGAGAAGCAAATCGTAAAAGATTCAGGATATTTCGATGCTGCATGGTATGTGAAAACTTACCAAGACGTACAGAAAGCGCGTATTGATCCTTTGCTTCATTATTGTAACTTTGGCCATATAGAAGGCCGCGATCCGGGTCCAAACTTTTCAACGTCTGAATATCGCGCCAAGAATCGGGATTGCGGACCAACAGCGAACCCTGTTGTTCATTGCGTGAACAGGAAGAAATCCATTCAAATTTCGGTTGCGTCCAAAGATATGCCTGTAGGCAAACGTCTTTTTGAGTTCAATAGAAAAGATCGTGTGTACAAACTGCTTCCGAAACTGCCTGAAAAACCATCCATATCTGTAATCATTCCTACCGCATGGAAGAAGCCTGAACTGACAGAGAAGATTATGGGATGGCTATCTGGTCATGGATGCCAAGTTATCATGATAGACAATTCGCGCATTGCAAGCCATAAAACCAACCTTGCAACAGTCATTGTTGATTCTGGCGTATTTAATTGGTCCAGGCTAAACAATATAGGTGCAGGGATGGCAACCGGCGACATCCTGATATTTCTGAATGATGATACCGAGGTCGTTCAAGACGACTGGCTGGACAAGCTGATTGAGCCATTTGACGACCTTACAGTTGGCTGTGTGGGGCCAGTGACGCTCAATCCAGACGGTAGCGTTCAGGGTGCTGGAGCACGCCTAAGAATGGAAGATAGCGGCGTTATTGGCCTGTTTGAATGCCCCGCCGAAATCGTGGAAAGTCAGACCATCGGCGGCTCGTGCATGGCCATACGGCGCGAGGTGTACGATGACGTAGGCGGGTTTGATGAAGGATATATTATCACCCATTCGGACACGGAAATGGGTTTGAGGATTGGCCGACATTATAAAGTGCTGACCACTCCGCATTCCACAATACGACACTACGAACGCAGCAGCAGACCCGCGTTAGACCTTCCACAGGATAGAGACCGTTTCTGGGCAGAATGTGGGCTGGATATATTAAAGCACAGCGCAGAATATTATGCCCCATCAGCCAGCGTAACCTATCCAGAAGTGCTAATAGAAGATTCCATAAAGCATGTTTTATTGGTAAAGCTGGATCATTTTGGCGATGTGTTTATTGTTCTCGAACAGGCGAAGAAGCTGAGAGACAGGCTTTCTCACGCCAAATTCACTGTCCTATGCGGCCCTTGGGCAAAAGGTATATTTGAAAAAGCTGGATTTAATAACATCATTACCGCCGAGTTCTTTGGACCAGGAGGAGTCCTTGGCGGGAGAAAGACTCTTTCACAAGAAGCATTAAAAAAGATTGCAGACATCAAGCCTGATCTTGCCATTGATTTACGTGCAGAAAGAAGCACGCGGAATCTTCTGTCCACGTGTGGCGCAACATTTACTTGTGGATATGAAGGAATAGGATTTACTCCAGACTTTTCGCTTCCATGTCTTGAGAAGCGTTTTCACAATGGCAAACAAATTGATATTCTTATTGAACGATTGCCTTTGATAAAAAGAAATGTGCGTCACAACGCGACATCAAAAACGATTGCTATCAACCCCGCAGCCAGCGCTGACGTGAAGAAGTGGCCAATAGACAGGTGGATAGGATTAGCTAAAAGGTTAAAATCTCTGGGCATGGATGTCCTTCTGTGCGGAGGGCCGGACGACCAAAAGGACTTTCAAAATATTGCGCGGCAATCTGCCGCACAAATCATGGGCATTGTATCAATTCAAGATTTTGCAGAAGCTATTGCAGAAAAATGCTTGCTCTATGTTGGAAACGACACAGGGCCAACACATGCCGTAGCGTCTTGTGGCGTACCAGTCGTGGAAGTCATGGGGGGAATGGTTCCATGCGAAGAATGGATGGCTTACGGACAAAATGTCATCACTCTAAGCATGTGGACACCATGTACACCGTGTTACAATACGTCATGCCCACACGGCAAAAGATGCCTTCAAGTCAATGAAGATGACGTGCTGTGGGCAATAGGAACCATGCTCAATCGCCTTTAATTATGTTTTTCACTGCCATATATGCGTCGTTGTTTTTGCACAAAATGCCAAGTCCAGAAGAATGTGCAAACTCAAATGTGGAAGATGGAAATTCTCTGCATAGCTCTTCCCAAAACTTATATACGCCGAAATCCCCATGGAAAACATGCGTATCATGGAACATGATAATATCTCTTACCTTATCATTCCATGTTTCGTAGTCGTGCTTTACGGCATCATAAGTGTGGTATCCGTCTATGTGAAGCACACTTATATCATTTTCATCGAAATATTCCGCCGCCTTGTCAAATGGCATTCTCAACAAGCTAGAAAACTCTGAATATTTTTCATTCTGTTTTGAAACTTGAGAAAATACTGATCCGTCATAGAATCCTGTGTGCATGTCGCCATTCCATGTATCAACTGCTGTGCATGGTGTTCCCGTGTCGAAATGCTTTACCGCATGAGCCATGCAGAAATAGGAATCTCCATATTGCACACCAAGCTCTACAATTCTAGTTGGCCGGAAATCTCTGACAAGACGCTGCGCGAATCCAAAGTGGCCAGTCCACGCGCTTTGCCCTGATTGATAAGGCACATCTATAATGGTCTTGATCATCGCCGTTTACCCGGAGTTTCCAATGCTACGAAAAGAGCAACAAGCCAACCCAACAAGCTCCATCCGAACAAAACATTCAGCCAAAACACTGAATTCATGCGCGGATTGTGATTCACTTTCGCCACGATGATTGGCAAAAAGAAAATCGGAAGAAGCAAAACAAGCATGATTAAAAGACCCCATACGAAGTTTGGCATTACACTCTCCTTTAAATTGACTTTTCTACTTTAAACACTTCTTTAACATACTGCTTGGCGCATATTGGGACTCCACCATCCTCATCAACCATTGTGGGGCCCACATTATACGCCGCCAGCGCCAGCTTTCTGTTGCCATGATATCGCTTTATTAAGCGATGAATGTATCGCGCTCCGCCCATGATATTCTGTTCTGGGTTCCAAGGGTTTACTCTCAATACGTTCCAAGCTGTATATGGCATCAGTTGCATAGGGCCTATGGCTCCAGCATTTGATACCGCCTCCGGCTTACCATGACTTTCCACAACAATCATGGCTGTTATCAGCTTTGGAGACACCCCTGTTTTATCCGCCGCTTGTATTACATACGGAGTCATCTTGCCAGCTACCTTTTTCCAGTGGCTAACTACGAGGGGCTTTGGCTGTTGCTTAATTTTCGGAACGTCATTTATAGCCGTTACCGATGGAATGAACAAAAGCGCAAAGACCATCGTTTTTATAAAATTCAATCTCCCTTCCTCAATTTCTTGGTCCTGCTTGGGCGAAAACCCATAATGGTTCGATCAGGAACGCGGGTGTCCTGACCCGACACATAAGACTTGAACATGCGCCCCTTTATTGTCTTCGGATAGAAAACGCCGAATCCCGGAATGTTTATTTCATGCCCTTCTTTAAGCGTATCGTGAACACACTCAACAAAGAGACGAACAATATCTTCTGTTGCGGAAACATCTTCGCAAAGTCGTTCAGATAATTTCTGTGCAAATTCTTTTAGATACATTTTTAATCTCCTAGTCAATTTCTTCAAATTCGCCACTGTCATTCAGGATATACCATGTATCTGCTTTCACTTCTTTCCCTGCAATGGCACCTCTGGCATGATTTATATTTCCATTCTTGTCTCGATTAACCAAGAAAATAACGCTGCCTTCATTCGCTTTAGCCTTACCTTCAAATCCGCAAGCCATGGCTACAGAATGTTCTCCAGTAGCACTTGCAGCGCCACGGATTCCGGTAGCACTTGCAGCGCCTTGGATTCCGGTAGCACTTGCAGCGCCATAGTCTCCAGTAGCACTTGCAGCGCCACGGATTCCGGTAGCACTTGCAGCGCTATAGTCTCCGGTAGCACTTGCAGCGCCTTGGTATCCGGTAGCACTTGCAGCGCCTTGGATTCCGCTAGCACTTGCAGCGCTATGGTCTCCGGTAGCACTTGCAGTGCCATAGCTCCCTATAGCACTTGCAGCGCTATGGTATCCGGTAGCACTTGCAGCGCCTCGGTCTCCGGTAGCACTTGCAGCGCTATGGTCTCCGGTAGCGCTTGCAGC
>Ga0307377_10000546_pt1 | contig 49475 bp, 73 predicted proteins | sample TR3MG_FD_202535 | JGI IMG/M metagenome (GOLD analysis project Ga0307377, IMG submission 202535) | Soil microbial communities from Risofladan, Vaasa, Finland - TR-3 | ecosystem: Environmental > Terrestrial > Soil > Coastal area > Acid sulfate soil | place: Finland: Risofladan, Vaasa | collected...
GAATAGAAACATTAGTACAAAAAGTAAAACCTGAAGTAGTTGCACAAATTGCTGACGAAGCAAGGAATAAAATGAATTTGAGACATATTCCCTTGTTGATAGTTAGAACAATGGCAAAGCTTGATACTCATAAATATTTGGTTTCTAGTGTTTTACAAAAAATAATACAGAGACCCGATGAATTAACTGAATTTTTAACCATTTACTGGAAGGATGGAAAGCAACCATTATCAGCCCAAGTTAAAAAAGGGTTAGCAAAGGCATTTACCAAATTTGATGCATATCAGTTGGGAAAATGGGGATAAAATAAGAGCTTAATATGAAGAGAGACATTCCAATGGATATACTTAAGAAAATGTACTATGAAAAAAGAATGTCTCTACGTCAAATTGCTCCATATTTTAATGTTAATTATCAAACAATTCTTAATAGAATGGAAGAATATGGATTACCTAGGAGAAATTCTGGAGAACATAAAAGAGGAGTACCACATACAAAAGAACATAGAGATAAAATTTCAAAATCTTTGAAGGGAAAGAAACATTCTTATATTCGCAAAAGACGGATTTCAAAATCAAAAATTGGGATATCTTCACCTCTTAAAGGGTTGAGAAAAGAAACACATCCAGATAAGATAAAGTGTGGTTGCTGCAAAGAGAACCATTGGAATTGGAAGGGTGGAATATCTGATGAAAACATTAGAATAAGACAATCATCAAAATATAAAACATGGAGAGACAAAGTTTTTAAAAGAGATAATTTTACATGTAAAGATTGTGGAGTAAGAGGTACTTATCTACAAGCTCATCACATTAAACCATTTTCAAAATATAAAGAACTAAGATTTGATATAGATAATGGTATAACACTATGTTTAGAATGTCATAAGAAAAAGAGGAGAAATAAAAAATGTCAGTTAATTCAAAAAAAGAAATAAAATTAAGAGATGTATTATTTTTGTGTCATGCAAAACCTACGTCTAGAGAGCAAGAAACCATTTGGAAAAAGTTGATAAATGGAACTCTATCACCTCCAAACACCTGGGAGGTTAGGATTTCTGCATGTATTACTCCTCAAGAGAAAAAAATTGTATGGGAAGATTTATTATCTACGAATAAACTTGGTGGTATGGCGCTGATCAGAAATTTAAGAAACTTTGAAAAAGTTGGAGTAGAAGAAACTCTTGTGATAAATGCTATAAGAAATATGAATACTCGTAGAATTTTACCATATAGATTTATAGCGGCAGCAAGATATGCACCACAATTGGAACCATACTTGGAAGAAGCAATGATTAAAAGTTTAGAAAACAAACCAAAGTTTCCTGGTCATACAGTCATATTGTTGGATGTGTCTGGAAGTATGGATAGGTCATTATCTGCTAAATCTGATATTAGTAGATTAGATGCTGCTTGTGGTTTAGGTATATTATTAAGGGAAATTTGTGACAGAGCTGATATATTTACATTTTCTGAGAAGGTAATAAGAGTTCCTTCTAGAAGGGGTTTTGCTCTAAGAGATGCAATTGCTCAGAGTCAGAGACATTCTGGTACATATCTTGGAAATGCGATTAATTCTATATATGGAACAATGAGCGCGGCTAGACAAAATACATATACATATTATCCAAGATCTGCTTATCCTAAAAACATAACTAATTTTGGGTTGAAACCAGATAGATTGATAGTACTAACTGATGAGCAATCTCATGATAAAGTTTCTGATCCTGTATTTGGTAAGGGATACATGATAAATGTTGCAAATTATAAAAATGGTGTTGGGTATGGACCATGGACACATGTTGATGGTTTTTCAGAATCAATTGTGGATTATATAATTGAATATGAAAATTTCGATAGAAATGTAAGACAATAATTATTAATCCAATTATACTGGGAGAGTTTGTATTATAACTCTCCCATTTTATAAAGGAGGATGAAATGTCTGAAAATCTTGAAAAAGCAAAAAAAGACCTTAATGAATTTTTAGATAAACATCCAGAATTAACAGGTTATCAAAAAGAGATCGAAGAATCTTTGGATGGTATCGATAATCCTGGAGAAAGATTAATGATATTAATATCTAAAATGATTTATAATAATAAAAGGCTTTTGGAGATATTAAATAATATTAAGGAGTAGTATGGATAAGGTTAAAGAGAAAGATGTAAAGCAAGAAATTAAAAAAAGAACTTTTCAAAAATTAATTGATGAATGTATGACAGATGATGGTGCTATAGATCTAGCAAAGATGGAAGAACTAGAAGGAAGTTGTGGTTGTAATGGTGGAAAGGGTTGTGATGTTACTGGCGGACCATGTAGTTGTGGAGGGTGGCATTAATAAATGGCTCATTTTTATGGGGAAGTTGAAGGGAAAGCTAAAACTAAAGGAACTAGATGTGGAACCAAAAGTTCTGGAATGGGAGCACATATAAGAAGTTGGAACAAAGGAGTTGAAGTACAATGTTGGTATGATAATTCCAATAATAAAAATATCTTTAGGATATATAAAACAAATGGTTCTAATAGTTCTTATGATAAAGTATTAATTCATGAGTTTGATGAAAGGTTAGATTAAGAGTTAGATGAAAGTAATTTGGGTGGTTGTAGATGGATATTGTGGAAACACAGAACAAGAAATAGAAATACCAGATGAAGAATTTGAAGGTTGTGATAGTACAGAGGAAATAGAATCTATTGTAGATGACTTTGTACGAAATGAATTTGAACAAAATGTTAGTTACGAATGGAGGATAGAGAGTAAATAATGAGTGATAATAAATTTATAAAATTTGAAGAAGATAATGAATACAAAAAATCTCTGGATGAAGGATTAGAGAAATTTAAACGTGGAGACATATCTAAGAATGAATTTCTAGAGAACCATATAAATAGACAAGATACAAGAGAATCTATGTCTCTTGAAGAATATAAAAATCTTCCATTGGCTAATAGTGATAATAGCTACATAGAAGATGCCAAACAACTAGAATGTCATTGTTTAAACATAAAGAATTTACATATAACACTTGGTCCATATAGATTACTTGACAAAATACCAAATGATAGAGGAGATGGTACTGGACTAGGAGCAGTTATAGTAGGAAGATTGGTAGAATTTAAAGAAACTCCAACAATATCTTTTGAAATTAAAAAGATAGATGTTATTTTATAAATAAAGGATAGGAGAGAGATGGAGTACGTAAAAGACGGAGTAGTATATCTCAGAGACGTAGATCATTGTGAGGTAAGTCCATATATAAAAATGGTTACAATAAAAGAAGTTGTTCCAGCTTTGAATTCTGATTTTTTAGAATCTATATCATTTGAAGAAATAGGCTGGCAAACAATATCTCAAAAAGGTTTACGTAAAAAAGGAGATAGGGTATTATTTATACCTGCAGAATCGGTTATACCATTTGAATTAGGAGAGAAAATGGATATAACAAAATACTTGGCCAGTGGTAGGGTAAAGGTCACAAAATTAAGAGGTAATAGATCCGAAGGCATTATTGTAGAACCAGAAGTGGTGGAACCATATATAAACCATATAATGAAATGGGAAGATAAACCAAGTACGTGTATGAGTGGAGAAGGTGTTGAAGCATATAGAGTACATCCTTATTTTCATAAATTTTATCATATGCCTAATATATTAAATGAACCATATACGTTTAGGCCAGATGAGAAAATATATTATAGTGAAAAGATTCACGGATCTAATATGCGTTGTGGTATATTCAAAGATCCAGAAACAGAAGAATATGTTGATTATGTAGGATCTCATAATATTGTATTAAAAGAATCAGAAAAAAATATTTATTGGAGAATGTATAGAAAAGAATTAGCAGATAAGATTCCTAGAGATATAGAGTTCTTTGCAGAAGTATATGGTCCAGGAGTGCAGGATCTTAGATATGGGTTGAAAGAAGTAGATATTAAGATATTTGCAGCTACTAGCAAAGGTTATTATACAAATCCCAATACTCTTAAAATAATGTGTAATAAGCATGATCTACCAGTAGTTGATTTTAAACTTACAAAATTCAAATCTGTAGATCAATTAAGAAGGATAGCAAATGAACCATCAGAGCTTACAGATAAACATATGAGAGAAGGTATAGTTATAGTATCAGCAGATAGACCAGAGAGAATGGCAAAATGTAAATCTGATGCATATGAGGATAGAAGAAATAAGAAGGAGAGACATTAATAAATGAGCGTTTCAACGGATGGTATAATATGTCATGGTATTTATTTTGAAGAGGATTTCCAGTTTCCATGGTATAACGATGAGTTTGATTATGATATAGGAGATTGGTGGATTCATGAAGTATGTGGGTTTAAATCACCAGTAGAAATGTGGGATGATGATGGACAACTCAGAACAGATATTGAAATTTCAAAAGAAGATTTTAAATTATATTATGATTCTAAACGAGAGTTTAGTAAAGATCACCCAATTCCAGTTGAGTTAGTACGAACAGCATCAGATTCTTGTGTAAGATATATAGTGTCTGTTCCAGGATATAAATTATCAGCAAGTAGAGGATATCCAAATACATTTGATCCTAATAGTCTGGTAGTTACGGATGAGCAACGCGAAGCACTGGTGGAATTTTGTAAAAAATATCTTGGAGTTGATGGTGAACCAAAATGGTATTTAGCTAGTTACTGGGGTTAATTTGTAGTATGATTGTAAAAGACTTTATTGAATATTTAAAAAATAATTATAATCCAAATGATAATATTGCATATGATATATGGTGTAAAGAAGATGTAGAAGCTGTAGCCAAAGATTTAGAAATAGAACTAACTGAAGACGAGTTAGATATTATTATAAATAGAATTGATAAATATAAAAGTGCAGAAGAAGGTATAAACTGGTATGTTATAGAATCGCATATTAGAGATATAAAACCAAAATAAATAAATAAAAGTGTGTATCTCAAGATACGTAAGATGGAGAGCCATAGAATGAGAAAAATAATAAAGTTTTGTAGAATAAATGATGATTATGGATTTCTAAGTAATTTTTCTCCTCATTCATTTGAGACAACTGAATTTAGTTCTAAAAATTGTAGTTACTATAAAGAGTTTTGGAAAACTTCTGAACATTATTTTCAAGCAATGAAATTTGCTGGTACAGATTGGCAGTATTCAAAAAGAATAAGATTGGCAAATACTCCATCAGAGGCTGCAAGACTTGGACGGGATAGATCATATCCTTTACGATTAGACTGGGAACATATTAAAGAGATTATTATGGAGGAAGCGCTAATAGCTAAATTCTCTCAAAATCTGGATATCAAAAAGAAGCTTATAGAAACGGGTGATGCTATACTTGTTGAACATAGAAAGGCAGATAGCTATTGGGGTGATGGTGGAAACGGAACAGGTAAAAATAGGCTTGGTGTGTTGCTAATGCAACTAAGAGAAAAATTAAGAGAACATTAAAATGGATTTGATATGATATAGTTATGTGTTTGACCCACAGCGGGTGCAGTGGTCATGAACACGGGGGTTAAGTACGGTGCAACTCCGTAGAATTAGGTAGTCAGTGAAGGCCTTCCAGTTCTGGTTCAAGTTCAGGCGATACATAACCAACACATACAGCTGACTTAATATAAAGGAATGATTCAATGGATGAACTGAAAAAGAGTGGTGTTAGAAGAATATATAGATCTGTAGATAAACAGTTACAAAATATGCAAGGAAAAGATCGCGGTTCAAATGTTTGGTTAAATTCTAATCTTTCGAATAAAATTGAATTACTACAGATAGAAGTTTTTAAAGAAGCTATAAACACGGTAACACAATTAAACTTTCAAATATTTCCAGCCATTACACTATTTAAAAAAGATTATACAGAGGAGTTTTGTTCAATAGTTCCAAGGATTGATTGGAAAAACGACGAAAGTTCTGACAGTATAATCAAAAGATATTTAGCCGAAACTGATGATTATAGAAAAGTATTTAATCCAATGTTTGAAGTTTTATTTAGACCAGTTATGGAAGAAAAAGATTTTGTAAATAAACTGGTTAGAGAATGTGTTTTAGGAAAATGTGATGGGTTGGTTAATATAGATTATAGATATCCACAAGTTACATATACAAAAGTATGGAATCACATTCCAGGAAAACCGATCACATTAGATTATTTTTCTGAGGATAAACTTTAAATTTTATGGCGAACGTAGCTCAATTGGAAGAGCAAACGGATGTGGCCCGTTAGGTCGCGAGTTCGAACCTCGCCGTTCGCCCTTTATAATTGGAGGTATCAGTATGAAATGCATAACTTTTTTGAAAGCCCTAATGTGTGATTGTTATCAACATAAATGTAATCATAAAAATTGTAATATAGATATACCAATGCATTTAGAAGATTTTAGCACAGGTAGAGAGGAAGTAGAAGTTTATTGCGGATCACATATACCAGAAAAATCTGAAAGAACAAATGGCGTATTGTGGTCTGTAAGAGAAGGTAAGTCTAAAACAAAAATATTTGTTAGATCTCTCACCGAGAATGCAAAAGATCATTGGAGGGGTAATCATTATAATGGAGATTATGAACCAATAGAGGAATTTGGAAAGAAACTACAAAAAAGAAAATGAATTATAGAGAAAAATTCTTTGATGAAAATCAATATCCAAATGCTGCTATTAATGGGTTGGTACTACATGGTAAAAGCAAAAAAGATGTTACATTGATTGCGCTAGAGCCTTATAATATGAGACCAAAATTCTATGATATAGAAGAACTAAAAAAATATAAAGGTATGATAACTTGGAATACTAAATTTTATGATAAGTATAAGGATATTATAAACATAAAATTGTATCAAGGAGGTCAACCTTTATATCAAGTACATAAACTATATAATCCAATAAAATATTCTGATAAAATAAATGGAATATGTTCTATTGGAAAGTCTGTTAAAAGAGATAGAGTTGGTGACATAACACATATGAGATTAGATGTCATGAACCAAATTGAGAAAACTGAAAAGTTGATCACTCATTACTATGGATGGAATAATTGGGGAGGTAAAAACTATATGGGACCAATTGGTGATCTTAAAATCAAAGGTATGCATATAGTTGGAGATGGATATCATAGCAGTTTAGCCAAAATTATAAAATTAAGTGAATATAAATTTAATTTATGTTTTGAAAATTGTTACCATGAATTTTGGAGTTGGGGTTATATTACAGAGAAGATCATGTGCTGTTTTGAAGCAAGAACAATACCTATATATTTTGGATGTTTTAATATAGAACAAATAATTCCTAATGATATATTTATAGATTTTAGAAAGTTTTGTAATTGTAATGATTTAATAAAATATCTTTGTAATATATCTGAGGATGAATACAATAGAATGGTAGATAAAGCATATGATTTCAAAATGAATACAAAAATAAACGACATCGACGAATTAATTACAATGTTGTAATTATTAGGAGATAAAGGAGAATTCAAAAAATGATTTCATTAATATTATATACAATTTTTATACTTCATCTCAGTTATGCATCATTTGATAAAATTAATAAGTTAGATAAAATTCTTGAGTTTGAAGAACCAGAATTTATTAAGTTTATGATAGTAGTCATATCTTTATTAACAGTAATAATTCATGCATTCTGCCAAGTACTAGCTTTACCTATAATAGTATTATATTCGATAATAGTATTATATGTGATAATTTTATACATGTTTGCTTACGTTGAAGATTTCCCAAGTGTTATAAACAAAGAGTAAATATTTACGAAGAATATATAAAAGATAGAATAGATAATGATTTTTGGATGGATTTTTAGAAAGGGGGTATAAAAATTGAAATGGGTTAAATACGATAAAGAAAAAGATAGAATACCGGCAAAATTCTGGTGTGATGATGTTGAAGAAGGAGCTATGGAACAAATAGTAAATCTGACAAATCATCCAGCAGTTGTGAAGCATGTTGCTGCAATGCCTGGATTACATCTGGGATACGGAATGCCAATAGAATGTGTAATAGCATGTAAAGATGCTATAATCCCAAATGCCGTTGGGAAAGATGTTGGTTGCGGTATGCGGTGTGTAAAAACATCATTAAAGAAAAAATCTTTTTTCCATCCAACTGTATTAGAGAATATAATTAAAGGAATAAAAAATAAGGTACCAGTTGGAAAAGATCGACATAAAGTTCCTCAAGAGAACAATCTAGTTATGCCAGGAATAATATATCCTATAATGGAAAGAGAAGAACGGAAAATAGATTATCAATTGGGCACCTTGGGTGGCGGAAATCATTTTATAGAAATACAATATGATGTTGATACTGATGATGTTTATTTCATGATTCATAGTGGGAGTAGAAATTTTGGATCGAAAGTTGCAAATCATTATAATGATGTAGCAGTTAAGCTTAATGACAAATGGCATGTTTCAGTGGATCCATCTTGGGAACTAGCATTTCTTCCTATACATACATATGAGGCAAAAGCATATCTAGCAGAGATGGAATTTGCAATGGAGTTTGCTTTTGAGAATAGAAGATTAATATCAGAAAGAGTTAAAGAATCATTTATATCCACAATAGATTGTCAATTTGAAGAGGATTTAGATATTAATCATAACTATGCTGCATATGAGAATCATTTTGGACAAAATCTTATTATCCATAGGAAAGGTGCTACCCGCGCTAGAAAAGGTGAAATTGGAATTATACCTGGAAGTATGGGAACAGCATCATATATAGTGGAAGGTCTTGGAAATAGAGATAGTTTCAATAGTTGTTCACATGGAGCAGGAAGAGTTATGGGTAGAAATGATGCATCAAATAGATTGAATGTGGTTGAATGTAATGAGGCCATGGACGGTATAATTTTTGATGGTTGGGGAACAAATAGAAAAGGCCAAGTTAATCTTGGAGAGGCACCACAAGCATATAAAGATATAGAAGATGTTATGAAAGCTCAAAAAGATCTTGTTACACCAATAGTAAAATTAAAACCTCTTGGCGTGGTTAAAGCAATAGAAAAAAGATAAGAATGGAGAAACGATGTCTAAATTTATGAGGGGGTATTATACTGATCTCAATGAAGATTCTGAAGAACATATCTTTTTAGATACAGATGAACAGCCATTGTGTAACAGTACTCCCTGGAAAAAAGGAAGTCTTATAAAGACAGAAGAGATAAATAAAAAATTATTTGAAGAAATGTATAAGAAAGATTCTTTAGTTTTAAATGTGACGTGTGTAAAATGCCGAAGAATATTCAAAGATGTATCAGGGGATGAATTTTGGAGTGATTAATAAAATATAATAAATAGGAGAAAGAATTTGACAATACAGGAAACAATACAGAGTGACTTAACAACAGCAATAAAAAATAGAGATCCTATTAAAGAAGATCTTAAGATTATAATAAGCGAATTCCAAAGACAGAAAACAAAAGAATTATCTGATGATGTTGCGGTTGGAATATTGAGACGATTGGCAGCATGGGAAGAAGATAGACTTCATAAGGCAGGGCTTACAGAATCAGATTATCGTAATGTTATATACAGATATATTCCAGAACAATTAGCGGATGAAGAGATAGAAAACTGGATAAATGAAAACATTGATTTATCTAAATTGAAAAATAAATTTGCTGCCATTAAAGTAGTAATACAACATTTTGGTTCTTCTACTAGTGGCAGTCAAGTTAAAAATGTTTTGAATAATATGTAGATTTAGATAGAATTTATAGAAGATAAAGGATAGTAATATATGGGTATGTCGAGCAGTGTGTGGGTTATTGGATGTAAAAAATGAAGAATTAAAAAAGATACAAATAATAATTGATAATTGTAATGATTTGAGAATACCTATACCAGAAAAGATAACCGAAATATTAATGAATGATTATTGTGGTTTAAACGAATTTTCTTTTGAGAAAAAAGGAGAAATTAAAGTAGATATTCCATATAGAGAATATCATAATGAATATCAGGAAGGGCTTGAAATAGATGTAGATAAAATTCCAAAAAAAGTAAAAACCATAAGATTTGTTAATTCATGGTAGGAGATAAAACAATGCTAAAAGAAATTCTAGAACAGTTGTCTGACAATAGTGACTTTGTCGAATATGAGGAGGAAGACTTTGAGTATTTTGAAGAAATATTCAGTGGGTTTAAATTAGAGAATAGGGATGGGAAGTTGGTTTTGATTATTTATAGAGACAATCTTCCTGGAAAAGCTGTAAGTGCTGTTAAATGGCCTGGGACAGAAGATGATTATAAAGTATTTATTGAATGGCTTGGATCGTTAGATATCGAATCAGCCATACCACACTTGGTAATGCTCCTAATGAAAAAAGAGAAAGAGTTGAAGAAACTAAAAGATATAAAGGATTAAACATGATAAATAATGTAGTATTAATAGGAAACTTAGGAAGGGATCCAGAAGTGAAATATAGCGCGTCTGGAACGGCAATTGCTAACTTTTCAATATGTTTCAAATCAGGAAAAGATAAAACAGGTTGGATCAAAGTAGTTTGTTTCAACAAATTAGCTGAGATAGTTGGACAGCATCTTAGCAAGGGATCAAAAGTAGGAATATCTGGAGTTTTAGATGAGAACAAATGGGAAGATGCCCAAGGAAATAAAAAATCTATGATTCAGATAATCTGTAATAATATTGAATTTATAAAGACAAACAATACAAATGATAATCAACAATCTACACAAGGACCATCAAACGGTTCTAGTCTTTATATTCCAACCGATTTACCATATTAAGTAAAAATAATATTTAAGGATAAGGAGAGATAATTTAATGCAGTTTTTTAACCCAAAACTTTCAACAATAACATTTAGTGTTTCAATGAATAAGGGAACAATTCAAATAGCGATGGCTAAAACATCCAATCCAAATTTTACAGGAAGACCTGAGAAAGGTCAAAAAATTTATGATTGGGAAAATACAGTTTACTTTTCATTACAACCAATAGAATGTGTACATGTACTTGAAAATCTTAATAATTTGTTGAATGGTACGTATGTAAATCATAGAGAAAAAGATGAAAGATTTAAAAAGTGTATAACATTAACACACTTTAGAAATAACCAACCTTCCAGAATATTAATAGATAGAACAAAAGATCAATCTGGAAATCCTACTGGATCTATACTAGTAAGTATAATCCCACCACGAGATGCAGGATCTCCAGTAACATATGCATTTAGACATGAGGAAATGAAGTTAGTAACTTTCTATCTTGATCACGGAGCAAAGAATCTCAGTTATCATAAAGATATTTATGATGCCATGGAGAGAATTAAATTTGCTAAAAATAAGAAGGCTCATGGAGATCAACAACAAGGTGGTCAATCATATGGTTCTGGTGGGAATAGTGGTGGACAACAAACTACGTTTGATGATCCTGGAACCAGCACACCAGATCAATCTCAAGGTGGATCATATCAACAGAATGTTGACGATGTAAAGAATATAGATTTAGGCGGTTGGTAATAGTATAATAGGCCATTAGTCCAGAGGTCTAGGACCCATGATTTTGAATCATGTAACTCTGGTTCGAATCCAGAATGGCCTTTTAATAATATAATTATGGATAATGAACAAGAAGAAAATTTTGACACAATATTTATGGAGCCACATTATATTAATATAAGTTGGGAAATTGTTACCGAATCACAAACGTATGAGAAATATTGGTCCATGACTGATGAAGAATTTGAAATATATAAGATATTTGAATATAGAAAAATATTGGTGAATGAATATGGGTTTCGATAAATAATATAAATTTTATATAGAACATGACAACGAAAAATTTAAATATTGAGTATTGTAATACAAGAGAATGTAAATATGAAGATAGTGATGGGTTTTGTACTTTTGTATATAAAAATGAAGAAAAGAATTTTAGGTATCCAGAAGATGCTATTTGTACAATTGAATTAATTGATATTTATTATAATCCTATTGGTTTAGTTCCTGCAAAACTTTATAAAAAATTAAAGGCTAAGGATGAATATGGGTTTCGATAAAATTATAGATTTAGAAGATCTTAGAAAAAAATATGACCTTAGATAAGGAGATTGGATGGACGATAAAGATAAAAAAGAACAGTTAGAGAGAGAAGGGGTTAAGTACGACGAAGGAAAATTAAGATATGATTTAATTCCAGCAGATGCTCTTGCAGAATTAGCAGCCATATATACAATGGGAGCTAAAAAGTATGATGATCATAATTGGAGAAAGGGTATGTCATGGTCTAGACCTTTTGCGGCTCTAATGAGACATACATGGAGTTGGTTTAGAGGAGAAGATATAGATCCAGAATCTGGGTTGAGTCATCTTACACATGCTGCTTGGAATTGTTTTACCCTTATGAATTATACCAAGACACATCCTGAGTTTGATAATAGAATTAAAAATGATGGGATAAGTATGCCTGAAGATGAAAATGATTTTAGAATTGTTGATGTTTATTTTGAAAATGGAGCATATTATGGTAGATGGGTTGTGGATCCAAATGACATAGATATTGATATTATACATGGTATAGTAGAAGGTAAGCTTTATGTAAAACCTATTGAAGGATAATATAGATGAGAATATATTTGTCGGGCAGTGTAAAAGAAATTGAGTATAGAAAAGAAGTAAAAGAAAAGTACTCTACAGAGTTTGAAATAAAAGATCCACTTGAAGATGTTGAGAAGAGATTAATAGATCCAAAAGAATTGGATATTTTGAAAAAATTAGGATTCTCTACATTTGATAAAGATGTGATTGATAAAATAGTTGAAGGTGATATAGAATTAATAAAGGAATGTGAGTGTTTGGTTGTTCTAATGAACATATATTCAGCTGGAACTATAATGGAAATAAGAATAGCTTATGATTTAGATATTCCTGTATATATAATAGACCCTGCTAAAACCATGAGAAGTGATGTGTGGTTAATATATCATACAAATCTATTTTTCAACGATATAGACACTTGCTTTAACTTTTTAAAAAATACATACAATTAAAATATATAAATATTTGGAGGTAATGAAATGAACGCACTTCAATTAGTAGCAAATGGGACAGATATAAGTACTAGGAAGAATAAGAATATAATTAGTAAAAAAATATTCACTGATAAGGAAAATGCTGATGGTTATATGGATGAGTTTTATTCCATATGCACAAAACCCATAGAAGGGTGTCCAGCGTATTTAGATCCAAGGGAAGAAGTATCAATAAACTATCTAGATTTAGAAATTGTTGGTTCTTAAAATGTTTAGAATATTTTTAAAAGATATAATTGCAGATCAAAACAGTGATTTTCCAGAATTAGAATTATCATTTAGTAATGGTAAGATTTGTATTAACATATCGGTAGAGAGATTAGAAGCCGAATTAATTGCAGAAATTAGAAGTGGAAGTATTCGTAAAAGACCAAACTCATATGATCTTATGGTCAATATAATGAAAAAATCAGACATAATACTGGAAAAAATTATTTTTAGAGATGTAGTAGATAATGGTTTACTACCTACAGATATGATATATAAACAAACTGGTTTACTACTTACAGATATGATATTTAAACAAAATGGAAAGATATTCACATCTGATGCAAGTCCTAGTGATGCTATAGGTATAAGTATCAGAAATGACTCTCCAATGTTTATGTCTAGAACTTTAGTAGAAAAATTTAATATTGATGTTAGTAATATAGAAGAATATTCTGAAGTAAAATCATTTGAAGATATAAAACCAGAAGATTTTATGTAATTAAATATTAAAAATTGTTAACAAATAAAATAAAAAACAACATATTAAAAAGGGAGATTATGTCTAGTTATTTATTAATTACTGAGAGTGAAGAAGTAAGAAAAGCATTAGAATCACTACCCATGGAAAATTATCCTATGAATATAGAAGGAAAAGATGGTATTATTGTTAATAGTTCCAATTTTGAAGATTTGACTAAATCTTTGGAATCTTATTTAAATAGTTGTGATGGTATAAAAAATCCAATAATGAATTTCATTAGAAAAACACAATACGAAGGAATATCATTAGTTTCAATATATTCTGGGGAGTGTGTTCCTGTTGTTATTAAAGATTGGAATGGTGAACATAGTACTGATTTTGTATCAGTTACTACGGAGGTTCTTGGTCCAGTCGTAAGTGAACCTATAAATATATATGTTCCACATGGCGTAACAAGACAAGGAAGAAAAACAGGGTTCAATATTTATATTTGGAGTGCTCCATGTGGAAAGAAAGATAGGACTTGTCAAAGAAAATTTTGGGGAATAGACGTTGATTGTAAAGATACTTCATTTGGACCTGTTTTTAAAGGATCAGTTATATATGACCATGATGGTAATGCAGTTGCCGAGCTTATTGATAATAATAATTTATATATTTTTCATGATATTTGTCACCATGGAACAAAAAGAGAGCTTGAGATATATAGACATATACTAGAGGTTGTTGTGTTTGAAATATCATCAACGTCTGAAGAAAGAGACAGAATCTTAAAAGAGAAACAATCACAAAATAGAGATCGTTATATTGAATTGTGTATGAACAGAATGAGTGAAGAAAGAAAAAATCTAGTTAAAAAAATAGAGCAAGCAAAATCTTCTATTGATAAATGTAAAAGAGATCTCATAAGAAATATTAGAGTGGTTGAAGAAGAATCGTTTTTAGTAGAAAATTTTGAATCTGCTTTGTTAGAAAGAAAGGAGGTATATGGAGAAGAATTCGACAAATTATTAGAAATAGATAAAGTTATTGGTGTTGAGGTATCTACTAAGAGAGTAGAGGTTTATACTAAAAATCTTTATTGTACAGATCCAAGAAGCAATGTAGTACATGATATTGGTAAATTTAGAATATCCATACCAATAGGAAAAGGTTCTATATTGTGGCATAATTTAACACGAAGAATATATGGATATTCTGAAGATATGCATGCTCCACATGTGTTTAAAGAAGGAAAAGCTTGTCTAGGTAATGCAGAACAGGTTCTCCCAGAGTTAATTGCAAAATATCAATTTTCTATTATTGCAATGTATGCAATACAATTTATAGAATCTGTAAATGTTGAAGATTCTGCTGGCGCCAAAATAATAAATTGGCCAGCTTTATCAAAAAGAAAGAAGGGGGCGAATAAATATAATGAGTAGATTTAGAAATTTTTATAACAGAAAAGCTAGTAGCTTCTCACCACATAAATTTGAATCTAAGGTTGAGATCTTAGAAGGATTACCAAAGATATTTGTATCAAAAGTAGCATTTAGTAAAATGTGGCATTATGTCGATATTGCTTCGGAGGAAGTTAGTTGGCTTGGAACGGTTGGAAAGATTGGTAATGATTTTTTAATTAAAGATGTTTACTTATTGGAACAAGAAGTATCTTCTGCTCAGACTATTATTACAGAAGATGGGTTGGCAGATTTTGGTAACAAAATCTTACAATTACAAGATGGTATTGATATATACAATAATATTAGATTCTGGGGACATTCTCATGTGAATATGTCAACCTCCCCTTCTGGACAAGATGAAAATCAGATGGATCTTTTTGAGAGTTCTGACAATAATTTCTTTATACGAGGAATATTAAATAAAAATGGTAGGATGGAGTTTACTCTTTATTTCTATGATACTGGTTTGAAGATTGTAGATTTGGAGTGGTCCGTTTATGATCCAATAGATCATTCCCTAAGAGACATCATCCAAGAAGAATTTGACGAGAAAGTTAAGAAGCAAGTTTATGTTGGTTATAATCCAACAGGAGGTTATTTTAACAATAGTAAACAACCAAGTGGGTTTAAACACAAAGGCATCAAAAAAAGAAGTGGAGTAATTATCAATGAACCTTTTAAGACAAATAGATCTATTTAAACCAGAAAAGTTTAAAAATAAGAGAATAGATGTAATTGGAGTTGGTGCTACTGGATCATATATAGTATGGTTGCTTTCAAAGATTGGTCTTACGAATATTCATATATGGGATGACGACACTATAGAAAGCCACAATATTCCAAATCAATGTTTTATGCTCGATCATATCGATAAGAGCAAAGTAGATGCTATGAAGGAAATGGTTAAGAATGGAGCAGGGATTGATGTATTTGAGCATAATGAGAAAGTTGTAGAATTTCAAACCCTTGGAAGAATAGTATTCTTACTAGTAGATAGTATGAGTATGAGAAAAACAATATGGGAAAATTTATTAAAGCAAAAGATTAATATCGATTGGGTGATAGAGACTAGAATGAGTTCAATTTCTGGAAGAGTCTACACAATTAAACCATACGACCCAACCCATATTAAATGTTGGGAAGAAACTTTATGTGACGATGGTGAAGCAGAAGTTTCTTCTTGTGGAGCATCAATTTCCATAGCTCCAACAGTGTCGTTAATTGCAAGTGTGGCTGTTTGGCAATTAATAAAACTGTTCAACAATCAGCAGGAAATTGAAAATGAAGTTTTAATTAGCTGTCGTCCTTGGACGATGATTTCTAGAACCTTTTAAAAAGGAGATTTAAAAATGAGTGATGATGTAACAATGGTAGATGATATTAATGGGGATGAAGAAGGATTTCAGGTAAAAGTAGGAAAGCTTCCAGGAACAGTAAAGGAAGTATTTGTAAATGGCAATGGTACAGTAACAATTGGTGATGTTTTATCACAGGCTGATTTATCGTCAGAAGGATTTGAGATCCGCTTAAACGGAAATCCTGCAACGTTGAATGATCTAGTTAGTAATCAGGATACAGTTTTATTGGTAAGAAAGATTCAAGGAAATAACTAGGTTGTATTCTTGTAATAATTAGTTAAAGTAAGTAGGTTAAGAGAGTAGGTTAAAGAGAATATAAAAATTGTTTTGTAGAATTATAGGAGGTTAGATTGGGTTATACTACAAAAGATGTGTATGTAATGGAGCAGATAGAACATATAAGAAATTCTACCGGAATGTATGTTGGATCTACAGAAACCGCTACAAGGCTTGTAGAAGAATTGTTAGACAATGCACTAGATGAAGTTCAGGCAGGATGTTGTGATTTTATAGAGATAGATATAAACACTAAGAATAATACAATAATTATAGTGGATAATGGAAGAGGTATTCCATTTAATCAAAAACTTCCTATAGAAGAAGATCCTCCAATTATGACTGCAACTAAATTATTTTCATCAGGAAAGTTTGATAAAGAAAATGGTTCGGCATATCAAATAGCATCTGGGTTGCATGGGGTAGGACTTGTAGCTGTTAATGCTCTATCAGATTGGATGGAAATTGAAATATATAGAGATGGAAAATGTGGAAAGTATTTCTTTAGAGATGCTACTAAAGAAATAAAGAGATCTTGTACAAAATCCAAAAATCATCCATCTTCTACTAAAATTAAAATAAAACCTTCCAAAAAATATTTTATATCTACAGAAATAGATATAGATATAATAGAGGAAAGATTAAGAATAGCAAGTACCAATTTTCCAAGTTTGACAATACATTTTAAAGTGGATGATATATCTTATGAAATAAACGGAGAGACGGAAGATAATCTTATAAAAGAATATCTTACAGAAACAGATGATTTAGAATGGATAACGTTTGAAAATAAAAAAGGACCAGAATATTGTCTTCTTAAATTAGCATGGGATGATAAACCACCAATAACACATAAAATATTTAGCTGTATAAATTTAATACATGTTCATAATGGAGTGCATATAAAATTTATACATAATGCTATAAAAAATGTATTTATACAATTGTCAAAAAAATATAAATATGATTTTAAGCCTGAAGATTGTTTTGCATTTTTAAGATGTTATTTGAATATGAAAATAATCAAAACATCTTTTGAAGCACAGGTGAAAGTAAAGCTAGAATCTAAATCAGATCTATCTATAATGAATCCAATAGAAAATTATTTGAAAAAATATCTGGAAGATAATGATGATTTAAGAACAAGTCTATTAGAAGGATTTCAGAATTATAGAAAAGCATTACAGAGTAAAAAACTTATAAAGATTGGTAGTAAAAATAGAGCATCTACAAGATTCACTAAGCTTAGGGATTGTAGAAATCCAGGTGGAGAATTATTAATAGGCGAGGGAGATTCTGCTGTTGGTGGGCTTTTACATGTTAGAGATTCTAAGAAACATGCCATACTTCCATTGCGTGGAGTTATAATGAATATTCTTAAGAATCCAAACTGGCATAAAAATACAGAAGTTAAAGAAATAATACAAGCAATAGGAACAGGGGTAGAAGGAGATTGTGATATATCAAAATTGAGATATTCTAAAATAATACTAGCTGCAGATGCTGATCCTGCTGGATCTTTTATAACTACTCTACTAATAGTATTATTTGCTAGATTGGTTCCTGATATAATAAAATCAGGTAAATTATATGTTTGTGTTACCCCATTACACGGTACTAGAAAGAATGGTAAGTTAATTCCAATATGGACAGAAGAGGAATTAGAAAAAGCAAGATTAAATAATATGCAAATAAAAAGATTTAAAGGGCTTGGAGAGTTTTCGCCTTCTGATCTTAAGGTTTTCACGTTGGATCCTAGTACTAGAAATTTGATAAGGGTCAATTGGTCTGATAGATACGAAAAGATATTTAAATTGATGATATCATCATCTGAAAAAAGAAAGCTTGTTATGGGCGAATGGGATATAAATAACTAGAAAATAGGGGGAAATAATATAAGACTATTATAATTTATGGTTAAACGGTTAGATAGAGATATTTTATATTTTAATTATTAAAAATTTAACTAAGGAGAATAACAATGGAAAATGGTGATCTCGGTGTAACGCCTTTTAAAGACAATGTAGTACTAGAAAGTTATAGACTCAAAAAGAACTGTATAGATATGAGAGTCTATGATACATCCATGAATAGAGTAGTAATAAAGGAACTCATTTCAAATCACAATTTTGTAGATATTCTTGAAGATGGAACGGTAATATGGAAGGGGAGAACAGATAAACGTGGATATGCATTAATAAGCACAAAGATACTTCCAGACAGACCAGAAGGTGATAATGGTAATAAGACTATAAGATTGCATCGGTTACTACAACAGATGTTTAACAACGGCGCACCTGTGAATGCATATGTGTGTCATAGGGATGATAATCCATTAAATATAACACCTTCAAATTTGTTCCAAGGAACTCCTGGTAACAATAGTCTGTGTATTATTTTACACAACAGAAGGATTTATCCCAATGGTCAAGATCATTGGAGTTGTAAAATTAAAGATGCTGAGATTGTGGAAATGATACATTTGCATTATGCCAATGCAATGAGTATCACCGATTTAGCCGACAAATTTAATATTTGTCCTAATTATGCTGGAAGAATTATAAATGGTCATGTAAGAACTTACATATCATTGAAAGCAATAAAAGCAGCTATAGCAGCAAGAAGATAAGGTTACGATGAGGGGGATTGTTTCTAATCCCCCTTTTTACAATAGGTTAGGAGAGAGTGTAGATTGGAGAATTTAATACCGAAATTGTACAGAGAGTATGGTCTATATACAAACAAAAAGAAGATGTTGCCAAATATTAAAGATGGTTTGTTGCCTGTACAAAAGAGAGTGCTATTAGCATCTCATATAATTTCTAGAAATAAATATGTGAAGACATCTAAAGTTCTTGGTGAAGTTATGGCTAGATGGCATCCCCATAGCGAAGCATTAGGAACAGCAGAATGGGCAGTTAATAATGGTTTTTTGGACGGTGGCGGTCTTTGGGGATCTTCTATAGGAATAGAGAAAATAGGTTGTGCTGCGCCAAGGTATACATCTATAAAATCAAACGATTTAACAGAACAAATAGCATTTAAATATGTTAGATTTGTAGATTGGTATCCAGACGAGACAGAAGACAAAGAACCTACATATATACCAACAATGATTCCGTTTTGTCTTATGTCCAGAAATGAATATATATCAATAGGATTTGGTTTTAGAACTGAGATACCATGTTTTAAAATTTCAGATCTAATCAATAGATTATTTTACCTCTTAGGAATAAAGGACAAAGTAGTAATAAAACCAAATATACGAGGGTGTAAAATATTATCGTCTAGTAAAGTATGTGAGAAAATATTAACAGATGGTCGTGGGGAAATAGAATTACAGGGAAGATATAAAATAGACGAAAAGAATAAAAAAATATCTATATTTGGATGGTGTCCAAGAATAACATACACACATCTTATGAAAAAAATAGATAGCTATAATAACTGGGATCTATTATCAAATGATGATATAGGATATATTGATGAGTCTGGGTCTAAAGGAACACACATAGATTTTGATATAATAAAACAAAGGAACAAAGAACAAATATTCGAAAAAATGGCAGAGGCGATACCAGAATGCCTCAAAGCTAAAATATCTTATAATATAATTACTATAGACGAGGATGAAATAAAGTTTTCATCTATAGATGATATGTTAAAAATAGCATATTATAATTATAAGAATTCTAAATCTAACTATATTCAAACAAAGATTGATAGTTTGGAGAGTACTAAGATTGAGATGGAAATTATAAATAAAATACGTCCACATATATCTAAGATTATTAAAACAACTAAAGATGTAAATAAGATATATAAAGCACTTTCAGAATTGGTAAGTGTGGATATAGAGATCATAAAAGATATTTTTGAAAAGTATAAAATGAAAAGATTGTTATCAACCCCTGTGGATATAACAAATATCAAACAAGAGTTAAGAAATGCAATCAAAGATCTTAAAAATATAGAAACTTTATGTTTAGATGATTATAAAGAAATACAAAGTAAAGGAGCTGAATAGGTTGAAAAAAGAATATATGTATATGGTAACAGGAATTTTATCAATAATATGGTCTTTCATACTTAGTATTGCAATGTTTAAAGCATATGTAAATATTGCAAATAATTGTAATACTATGAAACTAGTAATAGTATTTAATATTATTACTGTTTTAATTGGAATACTTGTGTGGAATATACGCAAAAAAGAAAGAGAAAAATCCATAGATGAAGAAGTTGACGAAAGCGAAGATAGTAAAGACGATTGAGTTTGAAGCAGCGCATTTTTCTATATTATTAATGGAGGATGATTGTGTATAAAGGAGTAAAAGAGAAAATAAAAAACACAGTAAAAAAACTATGGTTAGAAGGAGTTTATAAAGATAGGATAAATGGAATGTTTGGAAAATTTGGACCATTGAATCCTAGATATAAAACAGAGTTACATACCACAACTTATTTAGCAGAGAAAAATTATAATGAATTTTTATCTAATTTTCAAGATATATCTACATGTTCTAGATGTGGTAGAACAGAAGTTAAAATAAATGTACATCATATAGATGAAAATCATAAAAATTTTCTACCTTCAAACTTGGAGCCATTATGTATACCTTGTCATACATCATATCACTATGAAACTCAAAAAGGATTATTTATGACAATTTCTAAAAAAATAGAATTTGATTCTTCGCATTATCTACCTGATTACATTGGTAAGTGTTCGAATAATCATGGTCACAGATTTTGTTTGGAAGTAGCAGTTAGAAAAAGAGTAGATAAACCCAGTGGAATGGTAATGGATTTTAAAGAATTGAAATACATAATTAAACAATATGTTATAAATTCTTTTGATCATGATATTATAAATAAATATATTAAAAACCCTACCGCTGAAAATATGATTCTTTGGATATGGGAAAAATTAATGTTTGAAGGAAAATTAAAAGGAATATCTTATATTAAACTATGGGAAACTCCAGACAGTTGTTGCATAGTAACTACAGAAGATATGTTATCAGTATTTTCAACAAATGTAGAATACTATTTAAAAAAATATAATAAAAAATAAAGGTTGAGAGTAAAGTATGAGAGATAAAGAAATACAAATTAGAAGAATAATAAAAGAAACAATAGATGAATTTGTAGAGGAATTTAGGAGTAGGCATATTAAACAACTTGGTAATGACAATGGAACATTGAATAGAAAGACAAGGAATAAATTTATACTTCCATTGGGAGATGAAGTCAAATTCTATGCTGCTCTGTCTAGATCTTTGGATAGTTCATTGGGATATTTAATTGAAAAAATCGCCAGGAAGATTGCAACTATTTCATATGATGTAGAGAGGATTATAGAAGGACCGATAAGCTCAAAACAGATTAGTACTATATCTGAAATTTTAACCAATTATAGATCGAATTGGATACCTTCTGTCTGTCATTATGATCAATTAAAAGACAATGAGTTAGAAAATAGTAGTACTAGTAAACACACAACAGACTTTTTATTAAAAGATAGAGATAGTGGCATTTATCATATTATAGAATTAAAGATGGGTGGGGATATAGACACCAAAAAAGCAAGATCGGAGAAAGAATCTATAATGGAGCAGTTCTCGGTCCTATCTAATGTTTTAGGTAATGATAAGGATATACGTTGTTATTTTGCCACAGCATATAATATGTTTGGGCATGGAAAGCCATGGAAACAACATCAAGTACTTCAATATTTTTCAGAAGATGAGTTACTGATAGAAGATAAATTTTGGAATTTTATATGTGATGATGAAAATGGTTATGATATAGTGATGTCTGAGTATTATAATAATTCACACATTATTAAGAAAGCTATAGATGATATAAAAGAAAATTATTTATAATGAGATATGATATCAAATTGGGGGATTGTTTTGACAAATTAAAAGAAGTTCCAGATAATTCTGTTGATTTTATATTTACAGATCCTCCTTATAATTTAACACAATATTCTACTGGAAATATTAAATTTAAGAATAGATCTGATATAAAAAATGAAATCGCAGAGTGGGACAAAGGATTTGAACCAGAGAAATTGAAAGAAGATTTTTTAAGAGTGTTATGTCCAACAGGGAACATGTTTGTATTTTGTTCGTATAATTTGATTGGTAGGTGGCATGAAATATTCGATCCCCTGTTTGATACATTTCAATTTTTTATATGGCACAAAACAAATCCCGTTCCTAAAATTTATAGAGCTGGATTTTTAAATAGCTGTGAGATGATAGCGTGTATGTGGAATAAAGGACATACCTGGAATTATGGAAAACATAATGAGATGCATAACTTCTTTGAGAGTCCAATATGTGGAGGAAATGAGAGATTAAAATCGCCAAAACATCCTACCCAGAAACCAATAAATCTATTGAAACATGTTATTAAAATTTCTACAAATAGAAAAGATATTATTTTGGATCCGTTTATGGGTGTTGGTTCTATAGGAGTAGCATCTTTAAATCTTGGAAGGCGATTTATAGGAATAGAAATAAATGAAGAATACTTTGAAGCTTCTAGGAATAGATTGAGAAATACAAGTGAAAAATTTGATGCTCTTGTATGGGACAATGTAGATAATAACAAAACGTTTGGAGAAGATATAGATGCTAGAGAGAAAAAGTGGGATAATTATTCCGAAAGCACATTTTGAATGGTTTGGAGTGACATATGAAATGTAGATATTGTGAAGAAGTTTTTGATACCAGTATTAGAATGTTTAAACATATTAGACGTACACATTATAATATTGTATTGGTATGTGAAATATGTGGTAAAGAATTTGAAACCAAATCAGGGTTAAGCAATCATATATCACAGAGTGAAGATCATATCAGTTTAGAAGAGTATTATACAAAATATCCAATTCCTGAAAAAATTTGGAAGGAATATCTAAAACAACTATTAGATTCGCATATTACAATAAATAAAGATACTGGATGTTGGGAGTGTTCTGGTTGGAAAGATCGTAGTGGATATGTTTCTTTTTATAGTAATTCGGCACACAGAATTTCATATAACATATACAAAGGTAATATTCCCGATGGATTATTAGTATGTCATTCATGTGATAATCCATGTTGTGTAAATCCTGATCATCTATGGATTGGAACAAATCAAGATAATATGGATGATATGGTTAGAAAAGGAAGGACTTTGAAAGGAGATAGGAATCCATCTTGTAGACCAGAAGTTAGAAAAAAGATAAGTATTAAAAAATCTGGGAAAAATCATCATATGTATGGAAAACATCACACTGAAGAATCAAAAATAAAGATAAGCAAATCCCTTAAAAATAATGGAAACCAAAGAGTTAAATCAATCTATGCAGAAGGGAATTATTATAATTCTATTACAGAAGCTGTCGAAAAAACTGGATTATCTAGAAGCACGATTCTTAGAAGATTGAAAGCAGGATTAAAAGGATATAGAGATGAGTAATACCAAACTCAAAAGAACTAGTGGTATTATTTTACCAAAATATCATCCAAAGTTCGAACAGATAGAAAAAAATTTGAATAGAATAATCTATGGTTTTAATGGAAATATTAGTAGAATAAAATTCTATAAGGATTGTGATGATCATATTTTAATTCCCAGATACTATCCTATAGAAAATGATATGGAAGATATTTCAATAGAAGGAGATGATATAGAAATAGAAACAACCATAACACCACGAAGTGATCGTCAAAAGAAATATATAAATGTATTGGTAAATAATACAAATGGTATATTGTCTGCGGAACCAGGAGTAGGCAAGTCGATCATATCCATAGCTGCTATGTCAAAGATAAAAAAACGAACAATAATATTTGCACACAAAACAAAATTATTAGAACAATGGAAATCAGAAATTTTGAAGTTTACAAACTTAGAAGAAGATGATATAGGAAAATTATCTACTAATAATTTTGAAAAAATTTTAAAGAAGAAGATAATATTAAGCACCGAGCATGTAATACCAATAGCTATAAAGAATAATAAAAAAGATTTTATGAACGCATTAGAGAATGCTGGTATTGGATTAATGATAGTTGACGAAGTACATGTTGGAATCGGTCCTGAGACATTCTCGATGTCATCTTTACATATAAACTGTAAGAGAACATTTGGGTTGAGCGCTACCCCAACTAGGGGAGATGGTAATGATGATATAATAAAATATCATTTAGGAAAAGTAACATATATAGAACCAGAGAAAGGCGAGTTACTCAAACCTAAAATATTTCTAATTTATTTTAACTTTGGGATATATAGTAGATATAGAAAATATTTAACATGGGGTGGAAATTTCAATGTATCTAGATATCTTAAACAAATGTTTAAAGTAGATAGATATAATAATATTACTAGTCAATTAATAAGAAAATGTTATAAAGGAGGAAGAACCATTATGGTCTTAGGCAATCGTGTAAGTGCCCTTTTGGAATTAGCAAAAAGAAGTAATCTTCCAAAAAAAGACATTGGTATTTTTATTCCAGGTGCAAGTAGTGAGCAACGATTATCTGTATCAGATACAGATGATTTAGATATAGCATTTAAAAATAAAAGAGTAATATTTTCTACATATAATGCAGGTAGAGATGGTAATAATAGAGAGGAGATAGATTGTATAATACATTCAACACCTTCTTCAAATGTTGAACAATCAATAGGTAGAGCACAGAGACCATTACCAGGTAAGGAGCAACCCATAGCAATAGATCTTATAGATACCGAAGGACCAAAAATAAATTCATATAAAGATAAGGGTAAAAAAGTTAACTGGTTTTTAAAATCAGCAGAAAAAAGGATAGAGGTTTATGAGAGACATGGTTGGGAGACCGAGACAGTAATGTTAGGAGGAAAGTAATCAAGAAATGAATTTTAAAGAAATTAATGATATATTAAAAGAAGTTGCTAATAGGATGTTTTTTAAAGATATTACTAATGAAGAAGATGTTGTACTTGTTATTATGAAAGATTCTATGTACTGGGGAGTTGTAACAAGAATTGGTGATGAAAACGATGAAGGTGTTAGAGAAGTTATAGTTAAATTGCTATCTATACCACCTTTAGAAATGCATTTTCATATAAACAATGATCAATTGGATGGCGACGATCCATTTTTAATAAATGATAATAATGCTTTTATAAAAGCAGTTGATTTCACAAAGTCGTATTTGTCTGATGAAATGAAAGAAATATACGTCAAAGATTTAGATGAAGAAGAAGAAGATAATAATATAAAAGTGCCAGGAAGCACTTCTGTTAATTAAATAGGTTTGGAGAGAAATAAGTATGAGTGAAAGTGTAGTAGAATCTATAGGCAATATATCAATAGAATTACCAAATGAAGATTTTTCGAAATTTGTTTCCATTATGGGATTGGTTTCAAAAATGTGTACGGATTTAACAATAAAAGATGGAATAATATGTCAATCCTCTGATAGGAGGAGTTCGATATTAAATATAGATATCAACACTATAGTGGGAGAATCTACAGTTCTCATATCTGGAGTGGCTTCGAAGGTGGATTTGTTAGAGCCATTTAGAAAACAAGGTGTTGATATGCAATTGGATATTGCAAATAATTTTTATTCGTTTAAAGATGATCTTAGTAAATTAGAATTTACTAAACCAATAGAAGAGTATCTAAATAATAAATACATCGCTGCCGATGAATTAAAAACCAAACTGATGATAGATGGTGATGGTGGTATATTTGAATATCAAATTTCAAAGTTCTTATTAGAAAGACTAACGGCCCTACAAAGAGGCTTATCAGCATCTACTATAAGATTTGAATTTTCTGGTAATAAAGTAGATGTTATCGTATCTGCTTCTGATAATCCATCTACAACAACAGTTGGAAAGTTAATAACAATAGAAAATTTATATAAAGATGTAAATGGTATTTGTGTCTTTCCTATTCAACCATTTTTACTTGGTGGAGATCAAGTAAATGTGGAAGGAATATTTAGGGGAGATGGAGAGAATATATTATTAAAATTAAATACAGATATTAATGAAATTCCTATAAACATATGGTGTATCGCAAAGTTGATAGAACCAGAGGATGGTGATGCACCTTTCTAGGTAGAAAGGATTAATATGCCAATAATTGTATATATCCCTAAAAGATATGATAACTGGTATAAAATACCGAAAGATGTAAGAGACGAATTTATAAAAAGTACCAAAGAACATATACGTGAAGAAGAAAAAAATTATGACTATGAAGGTGTTGAAATACCAGAAGCAGCTCATGATTTAGAATTGATGTGGAATGAATTAGTAAAAAGTGGAAACGTTTCAAATGCGTGGATTGGTTATTATAATTCTGATACAGATAGTTATTATTGTTGTATATTTGAAAAAGTTTTTCAATTAGCTAAACGTTTTAATTTATTATTGAGCGGAGTAATTACAAGTAGTTCGAATTGTGTCAGTTATATTATAAATATTGGTTCTGAAGTATATTTATCTGATTTAAGAACTTTAATGATAGGGGAGATATTTAGATAATAAAATGAATGATAAGTTATGTGAAATAGCGATAGGTTTGTGTAAGGAACATGGGTGTAGGCTCATATATTTAGCAAAGGCAGGATCACATAGGTATGGAACATCCACTCCTAATAGTGATGTAGATGTAGACGGAATATTTATACCTCCAAAAGAAAAGTTGCTTTTAGGAGAAAGAATAGACCATCTAAAATATACTACAAAAGAAGATAAATTCAAGAATAGTTCTGATGATATTGATGTAAAGATATATTCCATACAATATTTTCTAAAATATCTTTTAAAAAAGAGTGATACAAACGCAATAGATATTTTATATTCACATACAAATGAATCTAAAATATTACTATTACATTCGGTTGAACATATTGGAAAAATATTCAATAACAAAGATAAGCTCATAGAGATTTCTAATATAATGAAATTTTCATATACAGCATTCTCTATAAGTCAAGCAAAGAAATTTGGAATTAAGTCTAACAAACTAGGTTTGATGAGATCGATATATGAATATTTACAACAACCAAAATTCATAATGAGCAATTCCATTAATAATATGATATTGAATGATTGTATAGATGATTTAATGTTTAATATTCCAAAGAGTAAATTTTTATCTATTGAGATTATTAACAATGAAAAGTTTTTAATATTAGATGGTAAAATGCATCAGTTATCAATAAGTATGCATGAGTTTCGTGATAGAGTTTATTCTGAATATAAAAAATATGGAAAACGAACAAAACTAGCAGAAAAAAATCAAGGAATAGATTGGAAATCTATATCTCACTCATTAAGAGGAATATACCAAATGGAAGAATTATACCACAACGGTTATATTAAGTTTCCTCTAAAACAATGTGATGTTCTTAGAGATATTAAGATAGGAAAATATTCTTTTAATGATGCCGATACATTAATATCAGATGGTTTAGATAGACTTGGAAATCTTGAATTAGAAGGATCGGCCTTTAAAGGTAAACGAGATGAATCGTTTATAGATAATTTAATTTTAGAAGTTTATAGGTAAAGGAGGGAGACACAAAATGTCAAAAATAGTAAAAAAAGAACAAAAATCTATAGAGGTAGAAAAAGTACGAGAGTCTATTGGTTTTGAAAAAATCAAAAAGGAATCGTTAAAGGAAATTTTAAGAGGAAAAATTAATAAAATTGAATTTAAAGAAATTAAAGACGATATACTGGGAGTATTATATATGGTATGCGAATTTTCTTTGAATGGTGAATTATTATCAAGAGGGATTTCTGTAAGATCTTTATTGGATACTTTTAGTAAAAAGAAAGGTAAGAATAAAGCATTTGGACGAGCTGTAAAAGCATTGTTGTCAAAAGCAAATGCGTACCCCGTTAGGATTAGTAATAAACAAACAATTCCAATTAGTAGATCGTTTGCATACAAGAGTAGTATAGAAAAAGAGAAGTTCTTGAGACTATCTCCTTTCCTGGCTAAGTGTCATGTTAATAATAAAGAAGGTAAGATATACTACAAAATAAATCCATCATTGCCATTGGCTTTGTTAAATGAACATGTTGCATTCAAATCAGAATATAAGCCGGATTCAGTAGAGTTTGAGGGGTTGTATGAAAGCTAAAGCATACGTGGTTTCTATTTCAAAATTTCTAACTATTGACAGCATATTGGAAAATAAGCCAGAACTCAGATCTTATCTTGAAGATCTATCGAAAGATTATTCATACTCTCAACTTGAAGATATTTTAAATGAATTAAAGATAAATATAATAACTAAATTAGATGGATCCATTTCTCGTAAATCCATACTTTATTATTTAATAGATTATATTAAAGATAATAATCAGTTATTAGGAGAAATTGGTATTCCAAATGATGAAGAGAAAATAATAAATGTTGAAGCAGAAGGTGTAAAAGAAAATACTAAAAATACTATTTTGCAGCATGGATTACTAGATGGAATAATGAGGAGATTGAATGGAAGCTGATTGGGGAGTAACTGCCGATATTCATCTTAAACTTTATAACGATAGTGAATATACAAATTCTGGACTACCATTGAAATTGTTCGAGATATTAAAAACATTTAGAAACATGTGTGTGGATATGAGATCTAGAAACATAAAGAAAGTAGCAATACTTGGAGATGTCAATGATACTAAACAGTTTGCTGCAGTAGATGCATTTTCAGTGTTTCGCAAGGTACTAGAAAGTTTTCCAGATATAACTTTTTATATAATTCCTGGAAATCATGATATGACTATAGCTAATAGTACAACTATAGAGAATCAAGATAGCGATGATATTTGGAGTAGTGATTTAAGAACAGCTATAGATCTATTAAAAGGTCCACCAAATGTAATTACCATAGAGAAACCAACCGTTATAGATAATATAACATTTGTACCATATTCATACATAGGAGATATAAATGATTTAGAGCCTACTGATATATTGATGTCTCATTTTGGATTATCTGATGCTGTTCTTTCTAATGGGAAATCTATAAAAAGTAGTTTCAAATCAAAAGATCTTAAAAAATGGAAGAAGGTATTTCTAGGTCATTATCACAAACCACAAACGGTAGATAATATATATTACGTTGGAAATCTCATGCCGTTAACAAGAGCTGAGTTTGATGAGAATAAAAGATATATTTGTCTGGATTCTAATACTTTGGAAATAGAGAGTGTTAACACAAGTGGGTATAGAAAATACTATGAATTTATAATAAATGATGAGGAAGAGATAGAAACTAAACTTAGGGAAGCAGATGATCTAAAAACAGCTGGTAATTTTGTAGTCGTTAGGAATAGAACAAACAATGTTATTAATGAAGACACCGAAGGAATAAAGTTAATTAATGAATTTGAAGAAGAGTTCCAAACTAGAGGTCTTAGTGGTAAGATGAGCGTTAAAGAGCAGATGAAAAAATATCTTGAAATAGAAAAGATACCTGACAATGAGCATGAGGAATTTTTAAAAATAGGATTGGAAATTATCGATTGATTATGATAAGTAATAGAACATTGGATAAAATAAGGAGCGAACTTCTTGATTATGGAGGAGAATGCAAAGGAGTTTTTGATACTAGAGATATTGAAGAATTATTTAGGAGCTATGAAAATCTGTTTGTTGAATATAATCTATTATTAGAAGAACACAATGAACAACGAAGATTATCTAGGCAATATGCATATGAAGAACAAGAGAGAGTAAGAAGAGCGCATGAAAGAGAAATGAGTAGGATGAGGTAAATTCATTTAAAACATTAATCTTTAAAATAAGGAATTAAAAAATGGATCAATCTATTATGGAAGAATTAAACAAAAGGAAAGAAACATTAGATGCACATCTTGTCAAATTCAACCAACTTAAACAAGACGGTAGATGGTCAGAAGCATGGACCCAATTAATTATTACATTAAACTATGCTAATGAGACACTTAAATATTCTGCAGATCTTATTAAGGATTTAGATATTACATCAGACGAGCAAAAAGAAAGCATAGATACTGTCGTCAACACAATTGATAGCAAATCAAAAAATCTAGAAGAACCAAAGAATGAACCATTTAGAAAGATGATTGTTATTCCTAAAAATTCAAGTATGCATTAGGAAAAATTTAAAAGTGCCTTCTTATAAAAAGGAGGCACTAATAAATAAGGAGAAATATGGAAAGAAATTTAATTAAATTAGAAGATGTTATCAATCTTTTAGTAGAAGAGGAGTATCTAACATCCAATAAAGAAATACCTATAACAAAACCTACCCATGGTCCTTGTTGTACTTGTCAGGAGTGTGGTTACCCACATGATGAATGTGTTTGTTATCACAATTATCTTTTAAGAAAATTAAAAAATTTAAAAAGATTTTCATGTATAGATTTTGATCAAGCTATGGATTAATAGAAAGGATTAAAAATGAATACAGCTAGTAGTACTGCAGGTGTAAACGATAATAATATCATGATTGTATATCTAAAAACGAACTTAACATTTGAAGATATTATACCTTCGATGAAAGAGTATTTGCTTGAAAGATACAAAGGGTTAAATAACATAATACACATGAGTTTAAAAAATAAAATATATGATGCGGTCGGAAACGTTAAAAATATATTTGAAAATTTATATAAATCAGGACTTACTATGTATTCTAATGTCCATGGAAAATTAGAAATAGATATATTGAATTATGCTCTAAAACCGTTCATTATTAAAACTGGACATATTAGATCTGAAGATAAAGCAATTATAGTAATTAAGGATGAAGATATCATAAGGGCTGAAAATATGTATAATAAAAAGCTTATTTTCAACAAAGATCTTATGGAAGAGATAGAAAAACATACTAAGAATTATATTGTCACTGAGGACGGTGATGTAATAAGGAGATAAATTTTAATGGATATAGAAAAAGATCCTATTTACGAAGGTAAGTCAAAATCTTTATTTGTTATAAAAACATCTAAAGATAATTTGTTAATGAGGTTTAACGATGATATAACAGCTTTTAATGGAGAAAGACATGATATAATAAAAGACAAAGGTATTCTTAATAATCAGATATGTAGTAGAATATTTGAATATCTTGATATTAAAGGTATCAAAAATCATTATGTGATGAAAGTCTCTGATAGAGATATGATTGTTCAGAAAACAACAGTATTTCCCATTGAGGTTGTTGTTAGAAATAATATAACAGGCGGGTTAGTAAAAAGATTCGGATTGAAAGATAGAGAAAAAGAAATTTTAAAATTTCCAAATACAAATGACCCTTGTATGTATATGTCAATATTGGAATTATTCTACAAGAGTGATGAATTAGGAGATCCTCTGATGAATGATGATCACGCAATAGCCCTTGGTTATGCAGATAGTAGTCAATTAGCCACTATGAAAGAAAAGGCACTTAGAATAAATTATTTTCTAAAACAATTCTTTGCTGAAATAGGTATAACACTTGCAGATTTCAAATTAGAGTTTGGTATAAATAATAAAGGTGAATTATTGTTGGTAGATGATATATGTCCAGATGGGTGTAGATTGTGGGATAAATATAGTGATAATGTTTTTGATAAAGACAATTATCGTTATGGTTATAATAGTATAGATTCTGCATATAAAGAGGTATTTAATAGAATTATTTCTGTATATGATAAAGGGCTTACTATAGAAGAATATATATTGGAATATTATTCTGGAGATGTAAAGGAAATGTCAGAATAGAATGAAATCTAGGATAAAATGTTTAGAAGGAGGAGAAATATTTTATGGTGTTGGAGGATGCACAAAAATAGGACTCGTGCGTAGTGAAATAAGGCGCCCGATGTATCTAGATATAGAAGATATGTTTAATAAATATAAAGATAAAAAACTCAGAGTACATGTAACAAAAATTCAAGATGGTTTCGTAGGTTTGAATATATTAGATATAGAAAGATCTGAGGAGAAATTACAGACATACAAATATGTTTTTAATAATGATTGTAGCAATGGTAAATATTCTTTTGGTACAGAAGAAGATATAATAGCTACTCCAGATACTCCTATATTGAAAAAAGATGGTTCCACTGTTCCATTAGAAGATTTAAATTGTGGTGATGAAGTAGTGTCTATAAAGAGACTTATATATTCTAACAAAGTATCTGTATGTACATCTAGATTATTTCATAGTTTTAAATACTATAAAGAGTATGTGTATAACGTTGTACTTAGATATAATGGATATCACTTTTGCGCAAACGGATTTTTTATAGGTGGTTGTGTAAATGATTAAAAATATAATGTATAAAATAGGAGTTGGGAATATAGGATTTAATAATTCACACTTTACTGGAAATGATCTAATATTAACACCAGAAATATTAATGACTGTAGAATTTTTAGATGGTTGTGTGATTAAAGATGTAAAAGTTTTCTATGTTAAAAGTGATAGGTTTGTGGTAGAGTTAAACACAATGAAAATATCATTTGATAGAAGCAAAGAGTTGGAAAAATTCATTAATGATAATGAAAGTTTTAAAAACAGATTTAATGAATTTTTAAACTATATTAAGAAAGTTGAATTGCTTGGAGGTTGTTAGTTGAAAAAAATAGTATTTGAAACTATTGAGATTTGGAATTTTCGTAACTATGAGTACATGACTTTTAAATTTGAGCCAAATAGGTTTTGTGTAATAACTGGGCCAAATGGAGCTGGTAAGACAACTCTTGTCGTGGATGCTATTTGTTGGTGTTTATATGATGAGACTTCTAAAGGAAGAAAGGGAGACTCGGTTATAAGAAAGAGGAGTGGTAAGAATACTCGTATTGTACTTAAATTTAGAATAGAAAACGAAGAGTATATAATAGAAAATAATAGAGCACATGATGAGTATGGAGACATGAAAGTATTCAAAAAAGATGGTGTTTCTATTAGTGGCGCTACAAGATCAGAAACAAATAAAAGAATTGTTGATGTTCTAATGCCAAAAGATGTATTTAAAAACTGTCTTTTATTTTCACAATATGTGAGTAAACCATTTGCAGAAATGGGAGATACAGGACAGAAAAATATATTTGATATGATGATGGGTTTTGGAAAATACAATGAGTATTATGATAAAAGTAAACAACATATCAAAGAAATAGAATTAGAGATATCAAAACTAAAAGAAGATCTTATGCTACTCAATGAAAATCATGAACGAAATAAAGAATTGTTGGATTCTGAATTGATGAGTAGAAAGAAAATAGAAGAAGACTATAAAAATAGAAAAGATGTTTTAGAAAGAGATATAATAGAATTGACCAATATTAATTCTAAACTTGAAAAAGATAAAGATATAAATGATGATCTACCAGATAAACTTAAACGTAAACAAGATGATATATCTGAGACTGCTTCTAAAATAGCTATAATTAAAAATAAATTTGAAGATGAGAAACGATTAGTCTCAGCAAATGTTGATGCTGATAGAAAGAATGATTTGGTTAATGTAGAGAAAAAATTCAGAGATATTTTAACAGATATTAATACAGAATTAGAATCTATAAATAATAAATATTCTGTCTTAAAGCAGGAGATAAATGCTAAGAATGAATCTCTAAAGTCTGAATATTACAAAAGAGAAAATGATATAAAAAACCCTATAAATAATGAGATGGATATTGTACTCAGCGCGTCTAAAGATCTGGTTAGGGAACAAGAAGTATTGAGAGAATCAATAAGTAATATAACTAGAAATTGTAATTCATTGGTTATTGATATCAAAGATAAAGAGGAACAACTGAATAAAGATGTTCCAATTTGTTATGCTTGTAAACAGGAAGTTCGCGGTTCTAATCTTGAAGAGATAAATCTGATATTAAAAAATGAAAAAGAGAATTTGAAAAAGTATGAAGATGAATTGATTATTCTAAATGCAAAAGATGAAGATATAAATAATAAAATACATGAAAAAGATATATTAATAAAGAATCTCAACGATAAGAAAGATTCTGAACTAATAAAATTAGACCAATGGAAAGAAGCAGAATTAAAACTTCTTCAAGATTATAGAGATAAATCACTACTTGGTTTAAATAAAAGAGATTCTGATTTGAAGATGGAAAAGAGGCAAATAGATGGAAAGATGTGTGATGAGATCGATATAATAGAAAAGAAATATAAAGATATATTATACGAGAAGATCGAGAACATAGGAAAAGAATTTGCAACATCAATATTTAAATTAGAAGCCAAGCTTTTAGATTTGAATAGAGATAAGGATATTATAGATGAACTTATAATACATGATAGAGATATAGATAATAAAATCAATATTAATAATGGAACTATTCATGCTAAAAAGGAGGAGTTGAATAACATAATTACATCTTCATATAAAGAACATCTCAATGAATGTATTATACGAGTACAGAAGTTGGAAAATATTGTATCTGAAGTTACAATTAAAATTGAAAATATGAGAAATACTATAGATGAACTTAGTAGAAAATTAAAGATTGCAAAGTTTTGGAAAAAATCATTTTCACCTAAAGGTATAAGAGCAATTCTATTGGATGAATCTATACCAATTCTTAACGAAGAAGCCAAAGAATTATCTTCAATGACTGATTGTATACGTGTAAGATTTAGTTCCCAGAAACCGCTAAAATCCGGTGAAATGAGAAATCAATTTTGTGTTCTTCCTATACAGACTAAAAATTTAACAGATGAACGAGAGGATTTTTCCCAGGGTGAAGGTAGAATGGTAGATATTATAACTCTATTATCTCTTAGACACTTGTTAGAAGTAACTTATGATAGAACATTTAATATATCATTGTTTGATGAGATATTAGATTCCTTGTACAGGGATAATGCAGAGATAGTATTAGATTTCCTAAGAAAGATGAGTAAAGACAGTTGTACTATTTTGATAACACATACACTTAGAAATTATATAGAACCAGATGAACATTTGGAATTAGGGAGATAGAATGAAAAAAATAACTGTAAAACATTGCGATGATTGTCCATATCTAGAAATTAAAAGAGATAAACAGAATGAATTTGAAATATATGAGTGTGGTTCTCCAGAGGTTTATATTATTCATGGTAGGAGGACATATATCTACGGAGGTGAGCATGAACTCATTGGAAGCTACAATGATTTTGATCCTGATATACCAATCATTATACCAAAATGGTGTCCATTAGAAGATGCATAAAATATAAGATAGGATAAAAATAAATATGAAAAAAAATAAAAAACCAAAATTAAAAGCTAGAGTAGTTTTTGAATGGGAATACGAAGCAGATCCAGAACTATATAATCCATTATCATCAGAAGAAGTAACAATTAATGATATGATTAAAATCGATAGAAATTCATTTGATGATGACCCATGGTTATTTATAGATTGTTGTAAAAACTCACCTACTCTAGAACTGGTAGAGGTTAAGAGTGAAGACGCGTAGATCATGGAAACAAAATTTAAATTTGATAATTATTTCCCGTTTGATAAATATAGAGATTATCAAAAAGAAACAATTGTTAAAACAATAGAGGCTTTTGAGAGTGGGAAGAAATATGTAGTGCTAGAAGCACCAACAGGTATAGGTAAAAGCGCAATAGCATATACAGTTGGTAGTTATTATTTAAATACTTTAGACAAAGACATGCTTGGTCTTTATAAGAAATTTCATGGTCCTCCTGTTGTTGTGTGTACCAAAACAAGACAATTACAAAAACAATATAGAGACTCATTTGAATATTTAGAACGATTGTGGTCTTCTAAACATTATTTTTGTTCCTTAGAACCTACACACAAAGAATATTATTATGGTTCTCCATTGTGTTTACAGGAATGTCCTAAAATTAATAACTGTAAGTTTTTAGCAGCAAAACAAAAATTCATGAATTCTGATCTTGGTGTATTAAACTATCATTATTATATCTATTCGTTATTTAATGAAAAGTTTAAACCCAAAGTATTAGTATTAGATGAAGCGCATAACATAGAAAATATATTGTGTGATATTTTCACATTAAGAATAAATAGACCAAGAATATCTGAACAGCTCAAAAAGATATCAATAGAAGGACTTATAGATAAATTTGATATCAAGTCTATAGAACCCATAATAGATTCTATCTTACAAACCAAAAATATAAACGACAATCTTATTAGTGATCTGAAAAATCTTAAAGTATATATAGATGATATTATAAACAATGGTAATAAAGAGATAAAATCTATAAAGGAATTATGGGAAAGAGAGATAAAAGATGATAAGGCCAAAAATAAAGCTATGTCAATATCTAGATTGATAACATACTTTGAAAATCTAATGGATAAATTGAATAGATTTATACACGGTGAAGCTGAGTGGATGATATCTGATAATAAAAAAGAAAGTATAACGTTTAAACCATTGGAAATAGGATACTTGTCTGACAAGTTGTTTAGAAGCTCAAAAAGAATATTACTTATGAGCGCAACTATATGTGGAGCAGATCAATTTTGTAAGGATGTTAATATAGATAGAGAAGAATGCAAATTTATATCAACACCGTCTGTAATACCTACTATTAATAGAAGAACGTTTTTTGTTAATGTCGGAGTTCTAAATTACAAGAACAAAGAAGAAGTTTTACCAAAGATAGTATCAGCAATGGATGATATGGTAGATCTCATAGAAGACAAAAAGGGAAGTGTTAGAGGTATAGTTCATTCTGTTAGCTATTCTAATGCTAAAACAATTAAAAAATTATCAAAACATAGTAATAGAATGGTAATTCCAGTTGGATCTGAGATAATGGAAATAGACAAAATTCTGAGTATATATGACAATACAATTGTGGTGTCTCCTAGTATAATGGAAGGGGTTGATTTGAAGGATGATCTTTCTAGATTTCAAATGTTTCCAAAGGTTCCATTTCTATCTCTTGAAGATAAATGGGTTAAAGCAAAAATGAAAAAGGATGGAGTGTGGTATGTTAGAAAAGCTATAATGAATATCATACAAGGATCAGGTAGATCTGTACGAACGGAGGAAGATTGGAGCATAACAGCTATATTTGATGGTTCGTTTAAAAGATTATTAGAACAGTATAAATCATTGTTTTCTAAATGGTATTTGGATGCATTAACGATCATAAATATAAATACAAAATAGGTGTTATTATTATATATATTAAATAATGTATTGTAAACATTTAGATATTTCAAAAATTAATATATCTGTAATTACAATATTTGTTTGGAGACAATTTTTTATTTTATAAAATAGTTAGATGGGAGTGGGTTGTGGAGTGAGAAAGATAATTAAAATTTTTATAGATTTGGATGGAACTATTTGTGGACACAATGGTTGGATAGGTTATTTTGCCAACACAAGAGCATTGTTCAAAACAGGGTTGTTAAGTGAATATTTGCCACCAAATCGCAGTTGGAGTGTATTGACGGCTAGACCGAAGATAGACAGATTTATAATAAAAAGAGCGCTTAGAAAATATTCATTATTTCCAGAAGAGATTATAGTCAGCCCTACGTGGTTTTATAAGTTTAATAGCACAGAGTCTGTTGCTAATTGGAAGTCATCGGTATTATCTAAGGTTGCTGATAATATATTTGTAGATAAAGTTATTTATATTGATGATGATTCCAATGTACTTTCTAGGATGATAAATCATAATAACATAATATTATGCAAACCAGAAACGATCAATAATGTTCTGGAAGAATTAGAGGAGGAATATATAAATGCCTAAGTGTAAAGAATGTGGATTGATGCATCCATATGTTGCAGAAGGTCAATGTTTAGTAGCAAAGGCTAGAAAGTTAGAAGGAACAGAAAAGGGTAAAAGTATTGCAGCATTTATAACTAAGTTATCGGTGTTTCTTGAAGATTCTGAAGATTGGAGAGATATAATAACTAAAATTAATAATCTATTAAAAATGTAGGAGAATAAAATATGGATGATTTTACCGATTTAGATATCTCTATAGACAATGATCCTGAAGAAGATGAATATCATAGATTTGCTTCCGAGAGTTTCTTAGACAATCTAGAGAGAGATTCAGATGGAGAGGATATACCACATATTTTAGACGAACAGGGAGAAACCGTAGATCAACAAGCACAAGGGGAAGAGATATCAGAATGGTCTATTCCTCTATCGAATGTGCCAAAAGCATTGAGAATATCTGAATTCGGTCACACCTATATTTATGGAAGATTAAAAGATCCAGATGGGTCTCCTACTAATAAATTCCATGGGTTCTTCAAAAATAATTTGAATGAGAATTCTATTTGGAAAAGTTTACCAGGTGTTTTGTCTGATAGATATGCTGTGGTATCGTTAGAAAAATTTATAAACAATGTATTAAAACAAAAGTTTGAGAATATAGTTGAATATTCGGTTTGTAGTAATGAGCCTTGGAAATTATCATGGTTGGGTATAGATAATTCACAAGAATACGATATTAATTATTTAGATAGAGATAGTACCAGTATAATATTTGAAAATAATTTTTCTGGATCTATATCCTCAAAGTTAGGATACATAATAACAAATACATATAATGGAGCTAATAAATTGAAGATGACTCCTATAGTAAAAACAGTAGGAGTTGAAGGTGAAAATGAATTAGTATTTATAGATTTGTTTACATTTTGTAATTTTACTCAGGTAATAAGTCATTCTTCAAAATGTTCTAATATAGATAATGATTTGATGACAATAAAAGAAAATGTCGGTGAGCACATGTCCATTCTTAAGGGGTTCACCGATACAAACTCTATAATAAGGAATATATCAAAATGTTTTAGAAAGTCAGGGAAAAATACATTTAAACGTGTATTAGATGGATTATCTGAAAAGAACTTGTTTAATGTTCTATTAGCTATATCCATGTCCTTTGGCGAGAAATATTCTATTATAGAGTATCTTTCCATACGCTCAAAGGTAGTGTCTATTCTTGAGCAAATATTTTAAATATACATGTCAAAAAGGGGGTGATAAAAGTTTCTTGCTTCGCTACAAGCTATAGTAGCATTTTTAAATGTTTAAAATTAAATTAAGTTAGGTTAACCAAATAAAAGTTAAAAAGGAAATAAATATAATGTCATACAAAACAAAAGCCGAATTAAAAGACCAGATTTTAGAAGTAGTAGCAGATTCAGAAGAAGCATTAACAGCAACCGCAATTTCACGAGAAGTTGGATACACCAAGCTTCGTTCACGAGTTGCAGATGCATTGGCAGAGTTAGTATCTGATGGCGAGCTTGAGACTGGTGTTTCAGGATCATATACTACATATGTTATTGCTGAAGATGACTGCGAAGAAGAAGTAGAAGAATATGATGACTGCGAGTGCGATGAGGAATCATCACCTGAAGACATTCCTATTACAGATCTCACATACTCAGAGATTACTCTTCCAGAGAATGACAATGGATATGAAATGGAACAACTTCCAAACGGCCATGTAAAAGTAATCCTTCCTCCCAATGAGGATGGAGAGACTTCTGAAGTTATTTTGGAGCAAGGCGAACGTTTATTAGTAATTTCTGATAAATATCGCTTTGTAGTATCTCTACCTGAGCATGTTCTTGAAGCAATTCATACATATACATTAGAGCAAGGTATTACTACTTATCTTGTAACAGACATGTCAACTGGACAGAAGGTTCCAGATGTAACTGATATAAATATGAATTTAGCCATTATATTCATTCAAATCAGCCGTCATAACAAAGCTGGTTTATAGTAGATAGGCTTTTTGTCAAAGAGGGGGAGATTACATCTCCTCCTCTTTTTTTAAAACATGAATCGAAATAATTAGGAGAGCAATTTTATGTCGAGAGAACAAACTGAGGTTACGAATATTCGAGATGATTTATTATCTACAATGGAAAGTAAGTACGATTTAAAATTTCATTCTGTAGATAATGGATACGATCTTGGAAAGTTAAACTTCGAAGATGTAACATGGTATAAAAGACTATATTCCCTAAGAAAATTAGGGATGTCGAATATATTTAATATCTTACCTGATATTACAATTACTAATAATTTAGAAAATAGAACGATTATAAAAAATAATTGTCTTGATACCACATTAGCAGATGCAAATAAATCGACAAACTATTATGCTTTATTTATGGCAACTGATAAGAATATTGTATTTGCAGCAATTACATTGTCTGGAGATTTGTATTTTGTGTTAGAAGCACTTGATATCATAAGTGGGGTTTCCTCAGAAGATCACATGAGAGATATTATAGATAAAACATACAAATACACTAGTCAAATTTTAGAAGCATCTAAACGGAATATTAATGGATCTGGGATTCTTAAGAGTGATTTAATTAGTTATCTACTAGTAGATCTATGTGTAAAATTGGGATCTGGATTTTTCGATTTTAATCATAACATAGAGAGGTTAGGATGCATAATAAATGATTCTATGAAATCATTGTTTAGAGACGAAACTAATTCCCCTGCCATGTACAATCTTTTACTCAATCAGAATGATATGTATAGAACACTAGTAAATAAATTTATGAGTGCTCAGGATAACATTGAAAATAAAGCTATGGAGCGAGGAATATTAATCGGTTCTAAGTTTTTTAATGGTTTTCAGAGAGCCGGATACGTATATGATCTTGATACAAGTAGATGGGAAAAGAAAGTAGATATACATCCAGAGTATTGCATATGGCACGATTGTTTATACAAGATACCGGAAAAACATAAGGATAAATTTTACATAGAAACTTTATCATTTGATCCAAACACATTGAGAGAAGAAGCATTTGTATTACATGCAAAAGGAAAACATCCAAACGTATCGAGTGGTGGACAGGCATGTATAGGAAATGATCTTGTGGATGAGTTCAAACGTTTAATAAGGAATAAGGGATTAATGACCCAAGAGTATGTTAATTTTCTTATACATATAGAAGAAGCTCTTAAAATAGTAAATTTTGATAGTTCTTATTATGATTATAGGGAAGCAACAGGAGTTAATCCTAGCAATTCATTGATTAGAGCAGATGCTTGTAATAAAAATGAAGGTAAAACAATAGGAACTCTTAGGAGAGTTTAAGAAAGGATCGATAAATTATGCAGGTTACCAATCCATCTATAAATAATGATTTAATAGATTTACAATTTCAAAGAACAAGAAATATTAAGGATGATAAGTTTAAAGACTTTCCTAAAAATTGTATAGTTATAGGGCTTGGTGGAATAGGTGGTCATGTTGCAGATATATTAAGCTCTATTCCATCAATAGAAAATATTGTATTATTTGATGATGATATAATAGAACTAAGCAACCTAAATCGTACTGTATATCAATATAGTCACATTGGTCAGTATAAAGTAGCTGCAATGGCTGAGATAATATCATCTAGAAATGTACGTTCCTCTGTGTATCCTATTAATATGAAATTTAATGAGAGATCGTGCGAATTTATAAGATCTAGCGACGAACTAGATTTTTTGAAACACTTAGATTTCTTAGTATTTGATTGCAGAGATAACTTTTTTGGAGACTACGATCTATTTAACACTATATCTTCTAAAAAAGAACAGTTTAAAGTAATAAGGGCTGCCTATAACAAAATGAGCGTGACTATAGATCTTAACCCTTCTGAAAATCCAGTGTGGGGATCTGGAGGATATAATGAGGATACAGGTTCTCATTCAATACCATCCAGATTAGTAGCTACACTTATAACTATGTGTGCTGCAGAATATAATAGACTTGTGAATACTCCATTGTTTCACATTCCTTTAACATTTGATGCTATGAGTATAATAGATTTTATTTTTAAAGGAATAACTATAAATAAATTAGCAGGAAAAGACAGAGATGAAATTTTAACAACTCTGGAAAAAAAGATACATGAGGAAACGAAAGGAAATTAGTATAAGATGAAAAGGATTTTAGGAGATGGTACTGTAAAGAATGTAAAAGTTAAATCTAATACAGTAGTGAATAAAAAGGATCATTGGACAAATGAAGCAGTGAGAATTGTACAATCTATAAAATGTTATGTTCCAAAATACATTATTAATGTTATGAAAGCCCTCGATAATAAATTTTCCAATTCAGAATTTTCAATATTTGGAATTATTGACTACAACAAACTAGAAGGGCAGTTTGAATTGGATTCTAAATATTACATTCCAAAACAGAAAGTCTCAGGAGCTAGTGTAAATTATGAGGAAGATGCACCCGAAGGATTTAATATGGTCATTCATAAACACCCAAGAGGCTGTAGATCATTTAGTTCAACAGACGACACATACATAAATCAGAATTTTGACTATTCTTTATTATGGGAAGGTGGTAAGTTTGTAAGTGGTCAGGTTAGGATTAATACAGATTTTGGAAAAGTAAAAATATCTTTGGATGTATTGGAAGAGAGTGATGAGTTGATGGTTATTCCTCAAGATCAATTGGGTAAAATAACCGAAAATAGGTATGTAGTACAATATGGAAAATATGGAAAATCTTATAAACGTGGTAATAGTAACTATTATGACGGTGAAGATTACACAGACTATCTTTATGGTGGATATGGATGTGGTGGATATGGGAATGGTAAAAACAATTCTTCTTTAACTGAGAAATATAAATGTCCTCCTCAAACATCAAAAAAAATAAAAAAAGCAAAAAATTTCACAAAGGGTTCTCTTCTCACATCGGAGCAAGAAGAAGTAAACAATTATCTAGAGGCACAACAAGAAGAACTCGTGGAATATCTTGAAGATATAGATGTTATAATGGCTGAGGGTAATATAGGATGGGAAGAAGCAGAAAAAATTTATATGGAAGAACATAAAGATACTATACATAAATCATTATTAGATTTTAATGATCCAAATTTAGGAACAGATTTTGATATTGCTTCTGAGTCAGAAGATCTAAGAGGTGTTTAACTGAGTTAAAATAGAGGAGGACTGCTTATAGAAAATTTAATCTGTTCATCTTCTGTGTTAAAGAGAGTATTTTAGACAATCGAAATTAAAATTAAAAATATTGCTGTTGAAAATATTCAAAAAGTTACTGAATACGGTGAAATTATACTATAATTAATTAAAAATTTATACCCCTCACCCATTATTTTTATTAGTGGGTGAGGATATATTTAGAGGATAGAAATGTGTGGAATTACAGCATATTGGGCTATAGAATCTATTCCAAATAGTTCAATAATAAATAAGTTATTTGAGTATGGAGAGAAGAGAGGATCGGATGCTGTTGGGTATGCCATATATAATTTAGAACCATATAGAAAAGTTTTAGATAAAAAAATAATTGGTAATGGTGATAGAGAAGATATATCTAAAAGTATATCTTTGCATATGAGCATAGGAAGCATTCTGATGGCTAATCATAGAGCTATACCTGAGACAGAAGAAGGTATAGAAGATGTTATGAATATCCAACCTATAACACATCCATATGATTTTAATCATGGAATAGCATTATCTCATAATGGATCAGTTAGTGGTAGAAATGTAGGTGAATTTGCAATATCTAGTGAGTATCAAAACTTTACTGATTTAGATTCTGAAGTTATTAATTTTACATATCTTAATAGTGGTAGAGATATGAAAAGAACAATGGAAAGATTAAGCGGTGGGTTTGCATTTATAATGCTAGATGGTTTTAAAAGAAAGTTATATTGTGTATGTACACATAATCCATTATATTGTGGATATGTGAGAGGAGAAGGATTATTCTTTTCTAGCTTTAGAGAAGCCATATATGAATCAATATCTATATTTAAAGGTACTAAAATAGAAAGACAGAATATAGCAGTATGGGAAGATTATTATGCTCGTGAGATTCCAGAAAATACTATAGTTGAATTTGATTTGGATAGTAAATTGATAAACGAAGTAAAATTTATACCTCGTTATATTCATCCAAAATATGATCCATATGAATGTGAAAGAGATACTAAAGAAAGAATCTTAGTTGCAGCTTCTGGAGGATTAGATTCAACTACAACACTAGCAGTTTTACAGGCATCAGGATATGATGTTACAGCTGTTCATTTTAAGTATGGACATAGAGGTGGAGATGCTGAAGAATTAGCTATAGATAATATATGCAAAATTTTAAATATACCTCTTATTAAATTTGATATTACTGAGAATATGAAAATTTTAGATAGTAATAGTATGTTGACAGATCCAGAACATAAAATAACAACTGGCACAGATAATGATCTTAAGACAACTATTGCTTGGACATGTTTCAGAAATGGTTTATTTATATCTTATATGGGAGCATTAGCAGAAAGTTTGATAATAAACGAAGAGTATACTAAAGTTTATATAACAGGAGGATTCATGAATTTAAGTGAATCGGGCGCATATCCAGACAACTCTGAAAGATTTATAAATGCGTTTTCTAAATTTGCTAAGTTCGCATCTATAGTTGGAACAAAGATAGAACCATTATATTGTTGTGCTAATTTGTTAAAGTGTGAACAATATGTTTTGCTTGATAAGTTAGATGTTTTAGATAAAATAGGCAAATGGTTAGTATCTTGTGATAGACCTATTGTATGCGAAGATGGGTCCATATCAAACTGTTCCAAAGATGGAGTGCCGGCGTGTGGTTCTGGTTTATTATCATATTGGGCATCAAAATTGGCAGGAATAAATGATCCAAGAGTTTATTATGAGGTAAACGATCCTTTATATATAGGATATGAACATAAGAAAGATCTTATACCAAAAATATTTAATCTTAATAATATAATTAACAAACTTGAAATTCATAAGATTAATAAAGAAATTTTAAGAAAGACTTTTGATATTTTAAACAGGGAGGAGTGAATAATGTTTTTAAAGAATTTTTCTTGGAATTATTTAAGACTTTCTTTTTCTGAGAAAATGGAAGAAAAGGAGAAAAGCAATGGACGATAAAGATTTTATTAAAATAATATCTAAAAGCTCTAGTCTATGTAATAAATGGGCTGCGGGTAGGTGTTATCATCCTAGTGCTTGGAGAGATGCAAAACTCACGGATGAACAAGAAAACGAATTACCAGATTGTATTTGCAAGCCTGGTAATACTGAAACTATATGTGAGAAGTGTGAGCCTGATACAGTGTTATTTGAATGTAGACCTTCCCTATTTAAAGAAGACAATTAGAATGAGTACCAATAAAATAATTATTTTTTATGTTGAAGATAATGTAAGTTATATGGCAGAATCCTTTAAGGGATTTATAGAGGCTAAAAAGAAAATAGATGATATTAATCATTCAGACAATAAACAATTATTATGGGTGGTTAATGGTTATTTGTTAAACATAACACCAGATGGTGAATTTTATGGATAAACGAGGAGTTTTAGAATTATGATTACAGATATAGTGGAAAATACATTATCATGCTTGATATCAATATTTGCAGTGTTAGGAATTGGACCATTTTTGATAGTACCACTAGTATTATTTACTAGTATTTTTTGTATGGCTAGGATGAGTGAGTTTATTAAAGAAAATATAGAGACGCGACATATATCTCTAGACAATGTTAATTGGCCTAAAATGTAATGACTATGATATAATATGAACTATGACAAAGAAGAAACTAATCAAGAATTTTCAAAGAACATATCTATAATAGGATGTGGTAATTTAGGGAGTTATCTTGCATATATATTATCTCTAAGAAGTCTTGAAACAGATATAAATAGATTGATACTTATAGACAATGATATTATAGAAGAAAAAAATCTTCCATATCTATCTGTTAATTCAAAAAAATTTATATCTCTTCCAAAAGTAGAGATTTTAAAAGATGTACTTACAAACATATCATCTATAAATGACATAAGAGCATGTCATGATACATATCCAGACTTAAATGATACTAGGGAAATTGATAAAATAGATTTGCTGGACAGTTATATTATTGATTGTAGAGATACACCATCAGAGTGTTCAAAACATTCAATAAAATTAAATATAGATGGGTACTATGGAATAATAAATAGAAGACCTAGTGACGTATGTAAAACTAGGTCTTCTAGATATACGATTGTTAGCTCCAAATACTACGCAATATTATTTGCCGGAATTGTTTCTCAATTTATATTTGGAGATATAAAGTTAAAAAATGAAAAAACAATAATAGACCTAAGAAAGGGGGAATTGCATGGAATCTTATCTTAAAGAGGAAGATCCTGTTAATTTGGAATGGTTGGAGGAAAATTTAGGTTGGTTAGAACACGATAGTAAAATTTTAAATTCTTCCGAAGTTAGAAATATATATGTAAACTATTCAGATTTTGAACAGGTTATACATCTACCTAATAATAGGAAATGCTCTGGAGCATTGGATACAGTTCTAAAGGATTTTGTAGAAGAATGTACCGATGATCTTAATTACTTTCTATCTACAGAGATAGATAAGAAAAGAATGACTGTAAATATATTCATACTACCAATAGTAGAATCCGCCTAATTATAAAAGGAGAAAAACTATGGAAAAAACATACGTATTAATAATAATGGGTATACTAACTGTACTAATATTATCGATGAAATATATTCCTACTAATTACGAAAAACAAATCAAAGTAATTTACCATGATATAGATGTCGATACAAATATACCATGCCTTGATCCAGTGTATACAATAAAGATTGATAATAAGGAAGAAATAGTTAGAGAGTACAATATAAAAATAAATAAAGAAATGGATATAATTTCTAAGTTTATAAAGAAGAAAAATAACAGAGTTCCTTTATTGGTAGCGGATCAGATGGCTAGTTCCATAGTTATTAAATGTGAAGAAGGAAATATCCCTGTTGGATTGGTGATAGGAATAATAGAAGTAGAATCTTTGTATGATCCATATGCCATTGGACCGCCAGTTGGAGGAAATCATCTGAGGAGAGCTAGGGGTTTGGGGCAAATTTTAGACAACACATGTGGAGGATTAAAAGTATCTAAGGACAAACTACACAATATTAATTATAATATATGTTGTATTGTTGACAAGATGAATGAAAAATTGAAAGCTACTGGTGGGAATGTGGAAAAATCTCTATATTGTTATGTAGGAAAAGATAGTACATATCCTACAAAGGTTTTTAAAACAATGGGAGAGTTTAGATACTTCAGATCCCAAAATATGTAAGGAGGTTTTAAATGGAGTGGGTATTCGACTATGTTTATAATGATAATATTTGTTCAGAAGAATCTTCTATTAAAATAGATAGGTTTTTATACAGAAATGAATTATATAGAGAAATAATAAATAGACTGTATAAATCTAAGTATGAAGTATATATTGTAGGAGGATTTATAAGAGATTTTCTTACACATAATAAATTTTCAGAAGATGTAGATTTTGTGACGAATGCCACTCCAGAAGAATTAAAGAAACTGTTTTACGATATGAAGTTTGCAACTGGTGGTGAAACATTTCTAGTTTCTTTTGTAAATGGTGTGGAGATAGCAACCTATAGAAGAGATGTTGTAAATACTGGAATCAGAACAGATTGTCAGGTAGAAAGAGCAAAAAGTATAGAAGAAGATTTAAGTAGGAGAGATTTTACAATAAATGCTATAGCATTTTCTCCTATAACTGGTGAGTTTATCGATCCTTATAGGGGAAAAAGTGACATCCATGATCGCATAATAAAATTTATAGGAGATCCGAAAGATAGGATCTATGAGGATAATGAAAGAATTCTAAGAGCTTGTAGATTTATGGCTGTTATGGAAGGATTGTTTGATCGTTTGACATTCTTAGCTCTTAAGAAATACAGTACTCTTATTAAATGTGTTGCTCCTGAAAGAATTAGTCTTGAAATAAAGAAGGCTATGAAAATTAGAAAAGCCTCTGTTTTCTTTGAGACTATGAAACTCATAGGTTGTTTGAAATATGTATTTCCTTCTCTAAGAGCTTGTCATGATCAAGATGGCGGACCTCATCACGATGAAACCATTTTTGAGCATAATATGATCTCTGGTGATACAATACATCCTAAATATCCATTGATAAAACTAGCTGGATACCTACATGATGTAGGAAAACCACCATGTGCTATTATAGATGACAAAGATTATACTTTGAAATTTATAGAACATGAGAAAGTTGGTGCTGATCTTGTAAGGGATGAGCTTAAGGCTTTGTGTTTTAGTAACGATGAGATAAAATATATCTGTGGATTGATATATTGCCATATGAATTCTTTTAGTAAAAAGTTATCTAAAAAAGCTACTAAAAGATTCTTAGTAAGGCTTAGTAAGTCTGGCATTGATTATAGAGATTGGTTTAGATTATTTATTGCAGACAAACACGGTAATATGAAAAGCAGAGATTTTAAATTAGGAGAATTGAAATCATTTCTAGAAAAAATAAAATATCTATATGAGAATGAAAACACATTCTCACTAGATGCATTATCCATAAACGGTAACGATGTTATGAATGCGTTATCGATATCTCAAGGACCAAAAGTTGGAATCGTATTAAAGAAATGTTTTGAATATTGTTTAGATAATCCTGGAGATAATAACAAAGAGTTTCTATTAAACTTTATTAAGGAGATAGATTAT
>Ga0307377_10000547_pt1 | contig 49434 bp, 95 predicted proteins | sample TR3MG_FD_202535 | JGI IMG/M metagenome (GOLD analysis project Ga0307377, IMG submission 202535) | Soil microbial communities from Risofladan, Vaasa, Finland - TR-3 | ecosystem: Environmental > Terrestrial > Soil > Coastal area > Acid sulfate soil | place: Finland: Risofladan, Vaasa | collected...
AAGTTTTTACGATAACCTTGAGTTTTAAATGTAATATTACTCCACAGATTCCAGTCCAGTCTCTTCATGTCGTTCAAATATAGGTAAAAGTAAATAAATGTGCAAGAATTATAGTAATTCGTGCGACTTACCCATCTTTGCGAGTAGGTCAGTAAAGTAATTTTTTATTTCGCCACGGTGTAGATATTCCTTGGGTTCAAAGTTCTCGTCAATCCAAGATGTCCAGTAGAGTTGAACCCCAAATCTATTTATATCATTAATAAAATCTGAAATTGTTTCAGGTATTGACAACATATATTTTATGCTGTCTGCTGGTTTATTTTTCTTCAAAGTGTAATAGGTGGGATAGAATTCCAAGGTATAGTTATCATTATTAAATCTATACCAGTTCATCATGTCTTTGCCACGCCAGTCTTCAAAGAGGGTTTCTACGGACTTCTCACCGAACACAGGATATAACATATCAAATGTGAAAGGTTTGGCGAGAAACGTTTTGAATTTCTCGCTCCCCTTCGTTTCACTGTATGGAACTACGTTAATCATTATCTACGGTATAAAAATAATTACCAACTGGTTTGAATGTGAATGTTATTGGTGCTTCATTAATACTAACCCTTCCGTTAGTCATCACATCATAACCAATTGTTAACTCAACACAATCATCTTTAACAACAACTTCCCCAACACTACTGTTGTGCTTTTTCTCATTATATATAAAGAAATCGACCTCATCGTAAGTCTGAATGTTAATCCAGTTGCTTGTCATAACGATATCAGATGCTTTTTCCCAAGGACTGTTGATATCATTAATGTCTTTGCTGTAGAGATAGATGTCTCGATTAACACCAAACATACGCCTTTCATTGGGTTCATAAGACAATAAGTATAACCTGTCGTCCTGAACGAAATGGACATAAGCCACCCAATCATAATCACCATCAGTGACATTCCATCTATGAATGGCATCCTCAATAGTGTTGTTTCCCGTAGGTGTGGATTCGATAAATGAATGACTTCGAATGAATTTCTGTCCAAAAACACCTGTGGTGATAAGCAAAACTGCGAATAATCCTATTAATTTTTTCATCTCGTTATGTATTTGTTACAGTGATTATACGAAAACCCGTCAAAAATGTTACAAAAATACACATTTTTTTACGTGCGGGTTTCTTAAACGGTTTCTAATTAAAAAACGATTATACGAGTTGGAACTCCCCAACAACCAATATCATTAGATTGGCTGGCATCTTTTTATTTTTCCATTCGTTCTTCATGATGCTGTCAATAGCACCATCGGTTAGAATCTCACCAATATTCATCCATGTCCTATCCTTTACTTCGAAAAGAATGTCATTGGTGTCACTGTCAACAAATTTAACTGTTAGTCTGGGGGTTGCTTTAGTGTATCTCATTGATTTTATTCTTCAGATTCGTTATTTTCTTCCATTTCTTTCTCCATTTTACTTCCTAACGACTGGAAACCCGCTAATAACTTAAATACGTCAAACAGTAACATTTTAACAATCCAGTAAATCGCAACTATTTGTAAATATCCCATCTCACCAAGATATTGACTCAGGAAGAGTTTCCATATAACCATAATGAATATTCCAACGATTAGTGCTTCCAATGCATAATACAGCATTATTGGGAAGACAAACAATATGTCATTAAATATTTTATTCATATCAGTTGGTATCAATTTTTAAACCCATTTCTTTCATTTTAAGCAATGCTTCTGCATTACCCATTGCATCATCAACAGGATGATGAGTGTGTTTGGTGACACGGAGTTTCTTCCAACTTGCCCATGTGTCCATTTTCATACCACAATACAGGTCACCAATTCGTCTTGATGACCATCCAAAGGGGTTTTTACCATAATATAGAAGAAAGTAATAATTAATCCAAGAAGCATCATAACCATTATTATCTGAAATCAGAATCGGTCTACCTTTGGAATGCTCGTTGAGCCACTCTGCAAATTCTTTCATAACATCTACAGGGTCATCGAATTTCAGATGTTCTTTTCTACTGAAACCACTTACTGCAAGTGCTTCTTCTATGTAATTATTAGATATTGGCTTGGTTTGTCCATAAAAGGTGGTGTCGAGTTCTGGTGTGAGTTTAACTACACCAAAACACACCATGCTGTGATATGAAATAATACCACCGTCTGATTCTACGTCTACAACAAATAAACTCATACTTTTAATGCTAATTTTTGTAAGTTAGCACGGAATGCCTTTCTGAAGAACACCCAGAGAAATAATTCAAAGAGGGTGTGCATTATCGCAAAAACATAATGTGCAATTATTATTAGAGTGGCTACGATTATCCCGAAGGTTAATTTACTAACCCATCCATTGAATTTCTTGAACATCTGTCCAAGACGATTCCAATGAATTAACTCTTTTTTCCAGAGAATCTCTGCTAAGTTAGTTTTCATAATTAAAACGGTATTTCACGGATTAATGAATCTGGTATTGCAGAATACTCAGTTGGTGGTAAATAAAGACAATTAATGGTCTTGATATAGGGAAGACTGATATTGGCAATCCACTTACTTGACCTGTCGTTATAATACTGCCTTTCTTTTGCATAATATGCAAGGCTGTCTGAGGTACTTGGGGCGATATAAACATTAGTCCAAAGTTTACTCTTCAGGTCATCTTTTACTGCAAATCCAACACAGAGTTTACCATCACTGTTATAATAAAATAGGTGACGAGAATAAGCACATGCTTTGGTACTGTCATCCTGATTCAGATGTTCCTTGAACCCTAACTCGTCATCACGAGTAAAATAGGTACTATCAATTAAAGAAGTATTTACTCCGAAAACTATAACAGATTTCTTTGAAATGGTTTCCACTTTCGTACCGAGTTTGTTACGAGTGGCATAGTTACTGGTGAGTGTGGCAACGAGTGCCACACCACCAATGAACAATAAGACTAAGTATCGGTTCTCCCAGAACTTCTTTTTGAAGAAGCACAGAGATATGATAGAAACTACAAGTATTGCTAAAATAAATATTTTCATGACTTTTTGCTTTTTAGGTTAAACGTTATTAATTAGTCTTCATCGAAATCAACCCATTCGAGACCCGGGCAGAAATCACTGTAACTCGCCCCGAAATACTCTCCGAATATACCTGTACTTCCAATAACTCCTTTGGCAAGAGTAACACATCCTCTACCGATGAAAAGACCAATAGGCTTTAAGAACCAATTGAATAGCAACGTGTAGAAAATGAATTTAATGATTGCCCAGATAATTTTGACCACAACAAATGCAATGGCGATAGCCAGATACTTCACGGGATACCATACAAGATATATAAGGGGTTCGATATACCAGACTTTTTTACCACGATTATACTTATTAACAACGGTTTGACCCCAACTTGATATCAGGACATAAAGTAGATAAAGAACACCACAACCAATTCCAATAAGTGCCAGTACAACAAATACCAACCAATTAGCGATACACCAGTCAGCAGCAACCATGAGTGCCAGAGAAATGTAATTCACTGCGAAGAATGTTGCAGTAAGTACGACAAGCGTGACAACAGCACCAACAAATTGTTTGGTTCTCTTGACAATCATGTTTCTCCTACCCCTTTCTACGGTAAAGGTCTTCCTGAACCAAGCACCGATATTGGCAAAACCTTCCTCAATTGGCTGCATTCTCTTTTCCCATCTGGCTTCGGATTCTCTGCGTTTCTGGTCGTGAATTTCCTTTAACCTACGTCTTTCCTTTTCCTTTTCACTATTACGTGCCTCTTGTTCTTCACGTCTCTTATCGAGGTCTTCACGCCATACTTTCCACTTTCCTTCGATTTCTGCTCGTTTTTCAGCATATTTTGGGTCGCTTTTCTTAACCTTATATTTCTTTGACAAGAACAACTGGAAAAAATCATCATCAGTCTTATCAAAGAATATCTTGGCTGTTGTCGGCATTTTGGTCTTACCGTATCTGCCATTATATTCGAATTCGTATGCTGCTTCGTCATCGAGTCCAGCAAGCCAACTATTTACCATTTGTTCCAGCACCCAAAATAGTGCTTCGGGAATTAGGAAAATCACCCATTTAACTGTCTTAAAAATCACAATGAATGGCACAACAAGCATTGAAAACAACACCAACCAAAAATATGGACAGCCGTTCTGCATGTCATGAGGGGTTGGAACATTGTCTTTGAGCACGTATTGTAGTAATCTGTAATGCCATGATTTCTTACTGATTCGCATCAGTTTGGGTTTGTCGGCAACAACAAGGAATTTTTCATCTCCGTCTTGGAGATAGATGATATCATTGAAGGCGACATCAGTACCAGTGATAATCTCAACCACTTTGAAGTAGTACCCACGATGATTTTTATAAAGGAACGCCTTAAAATTGTGTCCTCTACCACCATGCGCTTTTGGGTTGTTATATTCAACCACCTTGTTTAGCATTAATTTCAGTTTTTCGTCTTTCATTTTGATTTAATTTAATAATATATTAAGAATTTTATTTTTTACACCACTTTGTTTAATTCCTTCATTTGCTCTTGGTGTGCAAACGAAATGATTTGCATCAATCCAAGGACTTAAATCAAGGTCATCAATCGCCAACCAGTTTTCAATCTGGTGTTCATGAACATACAATAGGATTTCATCTGCACGACAGTCTTGCAATTGAGCAACTGACTTAAACTTAACACCCCAAAGATTTGATGTAATATCAGTAACCACGGCATTCACGGCATTCCATTTGAAAATCTCATTCATGATTTCAATACTGTATTTCTCTTTCCAATCACTTGACAATATAATAACAGGGTCTATTTTACTGAGAATCTCATTGAAAACCTTTACACATTTCTCGTCAAAGCGGTAGCAATCATACATTTCATGCCATTTCTTTCGATTGGTATAATATTGATGCGAGGTGGCTAACACCCCGTCTATATCTAAGAAAATGTGGTACTTAGAGTTCACTCAATAATTTTTTAACATGATTAATATGCTTGTTTGCCATCGGCTTTCCACAAGTATTAAGTTTAATAAATGTTTCAAATATAGCACGCTTATCTGGATTTTCCAAATATCCGTATGCAATTCCGTGGTTTTCGAACTTATTTTTATCCAATCCAGATAACTCGGAGAAGTAAAATCCCTTGTATTTGAAACGGTCTTCATAGAATTCTGTAAGTGCCGTAAGTCTTTGTTTACCATCAAGAATTTCATAAAGTGCGCCTTCAGTACTGAAGTCACGTTGAACAAAAACAAATTTTCCGATATCGATGTTATTGAAAATACTATCAATTAAATCAATTTTATCAGCTTTACTCCAAACATGTTCACGTTGATACTCGACTTCCATATCAACACCTGAGTGATATACCATTTGTAATATAGAAGCGATTCCAGAATTAAGCATTCTGATATAATATTTTTCTTCCTGACGAAAAGCAGTCCCTTTATCTATGAGTGGTAAAAGATTGTGCCACTCCAATACATGTTGTTCATTTTGTGGTGGTTTATCCCTATCACGTTTAACACCAACGCTTTCAACACGATAATACATGCCGTCCCTAAATATTTCACGAATGTAAGTCTCTTTATGAGCACCAAATCGCACACGCTCACCAATTTTGAATTTTCTATGTTTTGGTGGAATGGGAAGTGCACCACGTGCTATTAATTTTTCACTATCACGTATTGCTGACTCCATTAAAGATTTCTGATGTTCTTCAGGACTAATTTTTGAAACACGTTTTGCCATTTTATAATCTTTGTTTTGTAATTATACGAAAAACAAATTAATATGTTACAAAAAAGGGTAAGAAAATTAATTCCTACCCTTCAACACTTATAATTATCACCCTATTCTGGTGATTCTTCTTCTTTCTTTTCACCCAAAAGTACTTCAGCAATTCCCTGTTTGAAATTCTCTTTGGATTGACCACCCAATGCCATTTGAGGTTGACCCACTAATGGTATGAAAAGAATTGCAGGAATGCTTTGAATTCTAAATGTCGCAGCCAATTCAATTTGTTCTTCGGTATTGACTTTATAGAAATCAACGTTTTCGTATTCAGTATCGAGTTCTTCGAGAATAGGTGCAATCATTTTGCATGGTGCACACCAATCAGCATAAAAATCAATTATTGCGGGTTTCTTGCCCTTAAACGACCATTCTTTGTTCAGTATATAGTCAAACACTTTTTCCTTAAAGGTTTCTGTTGTTAGGTTTTCCATAATTTATTTTGTATTTAATTTTTTCCAAGTGGCTGTGCAATAACTGATTTGATGTTTGCAGTCGTCAATCGGGTTATGTTCTATCCCTTCAAAGGGAAGGTTTGTTTTAATATTTGGTGCAAAACTAACCAATGTTCTCACATCTCTTTCAGACCTGAAGTACCAAGGATTTGGCATTTTACAGGCTCGGTATGCGTCTTCCATTAAACCAATATCGAAACGAGCACCATTCCCCCAGATGTTTACATGTTGGATGCAGTCTTCCATCCAAACACTGAACATATGAAGAACAGTTGGTAGCAGAGTTTTATTATCCTTACAGATAGCGTCTCGTGCAGCCTGACTTTGTTGTAGCCAGAAATAAATAGTGCTGGCTTCAACTTCTAATCCTACATCCAGACAGGATTGAAGGTCAATGACTTTATAAAATTCCCTACCAGTCTTACCACCATCCATTAGATTGAATTCCACAGCACCTATAGAGACCAGTGCCGAATTACTTTTTTTGCCCATTGTTTCGAGGTCGAGCATTACGTCTGTGTAGTTCATATGTTATCTATTATTTATAAATATTGGTGTAAATGTACAACATGTTAGCCTGAAAAGCAAGAAAGTATTATTTTGTTTTTCTGAAATTACAAACATACATTAATTTATCACCAATATACATACCATCCATTTGGATTTCCGCAACACCGCTTTTTGAAACATATATATTATTTAATAAATCAAATAATTTTGTTCCAATATTTGTCCTTAATCGATGTTTTCTCTTTTCATTCTCTACGATATATGAGCAATAGGTTTCAGGAGTTCTCCCATATCCTTTTCTTCTGACTATTTTCCACGTCACCTTCAGAGTTTCTCTTGTCATTATTACTCCTTATTAATCTTTTTGTAACCATGAATCTCGTCAAGTTCTATCCAAAACATTTCAAGAGTTTCGGCATCAAGATGTCTCACGTACCAATTTAACGCCTTTATGAAAATAGGTCTGCGGTATAGATATTCTTCAACATAAACATCATACATGCGACCACCATGCTCTTTGCTGTAAAGACCATTTGCACGCATGTCAGCCATCTTTACAATGATTGCAATATAATCCTTCACTGTTTTACCCATAGTAAAAAGATGACGCAATAAGCGGTTTTCTTCATGAACATCAGTGACTGCCAATACAATTTGTGCAACACGTCTGTTTGAGGCTTCCTTAATATCATTGAAAGTCAATTGTGCGTCTTCGATAAGGTCATGACCACTACCACCAGCACGTGCTATACGATAATCTATATGTGATTTAAATACGGTTTCGTACTTATCAATACCGTCTTCAACCATTTTTACGTGCGTATAATAGTTTTTACCATCATATTTACAATTAGCAGCATCATGTGCTGCTCTTGCAAATTCGCTAAATGCTTTCAAGTTAAGTTCCATCATTTTTTCTTTTTTCTGAATTTATTAAAAATTCCGTTTACTTTTAAATAAACATAGATAAATCCAATAATAATAAAGGATGCCATTCCGATTAATGCCCAGCCTGAATCACTCATTTTATCAATATTTAAGTTGTTGGATGTACTAAACCCAATCTTTCGGCATCATCGAGAGTATAAATTTGAATACTATCAAATCTACCACCCCACATTGGGTTATTATTATATAAATTACCATCACCTTTGGTTTGTAGAAAATCAATACTATTCCTATATCTTTTATTCTTGGTATCATGAACTATCCACCACCCATTAATTGTTTGGTATGGACTTGCTATCCAAATAGTATCACCATATTCAATTTTGCCTTTATATAAAACAGACGTGCTGTCATTCAATAATCTCATACGGTATTCACAATCCAGCATTTCCTGACTAATGGCAACCCATCTGTGCTCACTGGCTTTATATGGGTTAATTCTTGACCCGTCACCAGTAATAGTTGGTGTTGCATCACACTGCCTTGCCTCTGCGTGATAAATCGTACCCCATATATTGTCATATAATGGTCTGATTTTAGGTGCAGTAAGAATAAATTCGTTACGAGTACCCATGCTTGTTAGAAACACGAATACCGTAACAAATATTGCGAATTTATATATAAAATTTCTTTTCATTTCGTTTTTTTATTTTGCAATTATACGAATAATTTTCTGATTTGTTACAATCCTGACCAAAAAAATAAATACTATTGTATTGTAATATTGAAAATTTTAATTAAATTTGCGTTATGGAAAAAAATGTAATTGACGGAGCAGCGATGCTTTATTATAAAGAAAATGTTGAAGGTGAACCACTTGACCAAGACACACCTTTTGAATGTTTTCGTGCTGGTGCACAATTTGTAATTAATGCACAAAAAAAGCGGAATAATTGTAACATTCCCAACGAAAGTTCGTATAATGATAAAAAAAGAACTATGAATATCTATAAAAAAATTACCGAGAACGTGGAAAAAATCAATAAAGTTACGGGATTCTACGTTACCGCCCCGGGTGACCCCAGCGTTGGTATCAACCCAGCTACATGGGAAATAAAAAATGACTTTTATTTCGATACCCCTGAAGAACTTGAAGAATTTAAAAAGGAATTGAAAGGTACTTTCGAATGGTATTGTGGTGAAGTTGTTGGTGTTGTCACTTTCGAAGAACACCAAGTACAACTTGATGCCGATGAAAAAATGTTTTATGAGGAATTTCCTGTAAGATATCTTATTAGGGATGACGAAGGAAGTGATATGTTTATGCGTCCCGCTCCTCTTACTGGAATGTATAGTAGTGATGTTGCAGAATGCATCCATTTCAAATTGGAAGATTGGATTAAAAACAGTCACAGAGAGGAACACATAATTCCTTCAACAAGTGACGAATATTGGGAAATTATCAAGAAAGCACTGGCAGATAAACAACGCAGTGCTGATGTAAATGGTCAGCATTATCACAGTGCCAGACACAGTATTAGGAATCTTCTCAGGGAATTAAATTATGGAAAATAAATTCAATTTTCGAATATATAACCCACCACGGAATATCATTTTTCTTGACATTGATGGTGTTCTCAACTGTCAAATTTTTTATGAAGAACATTTCAAGCATATCCAACGTTATGATAACATACCATTATATAAGGTAATAAAGAAACACCTGCGAAAAATCGTTAAGAAAAAAGAGATTAGTCGGCTTGATTACTATAAATCACAAATGGACGATAAACGAATAAATTGGTTGAATAGTTTGTGTGAGGAAACAAATAGTGCTGTTGTACTTAGCGCAAGTATGCGTGGTGGTAAATCGGTACAAGACCTTCAGAAAATCTTCAACTATTGTGGTGCTACCTTTACAATTATCAGTAAAACTGGTCACAGTGAAGACCGTATCAGGGGTGTTGAAATACTTAATTGGCTTAAAGATAATTGCATGCAATGGTTTGGTATTAATTATTATGATTTTCATCGCTACGCAATTATTGATGATGACAGCGACATGTTGCTCTGGCAACAACACAATTTTTTTCAAACCGATAATTACAGTGGGTTAACACCCAACACATGTTATAAAATAAAAAGATTTTTTACACACGAAACATTTTAGAAATGGCAGATAAATTACCAAAAGAAACTATCATCCTTTGTCCAAGTTGTGGGGAGTTGAGTTACTGGAATAGTTATTTTCAAAAATATATGTGTAGGAATGATGAATGTAAAGCATCAACCACACTTGAAGAATACGAACTTTGGTTAGAATATAACAAATAAACCGATATGACAGACATCGAAGTAATTGAGAAGGTACTTAAATCAAACAAACCACAAGACCTATTTAGTGGGGATTGGAAATCCACATATAAATCATATAGTAGGCTTATTCATCCCGACATGTGTGGTCAACCCAATGCAAGCAATGCAATGGCGAAAATGAATTATTATAAAGACGTTTTGGAAAACGGTGTGCAATACCGAGACGAAACTGGTGACTTCAAAGTCTTCGAAAAGAAAATCGTGTATCAAATTACCAATGATAATCGCAAATTGATTCAGAAATCTGTCAAGAACTACAAAATATTGAAGTCAAAGTCTGACAAAGCGTCAGTTGGTTTCCACAGGTATCTACCAGAGAGTATGATACTGGAAACCGACAGTCTTACCATTAATTTAAAAGACCGTGGCATTCCACTTACTGGACAGAAATTACCCCAAATTCATGTTAACTGGCTCTTTAGTAGGATGTTCGAAATTATATTATGGTTTAGGAACATTGGGTACTCTCACATGGGTATGAACCCCACAACGGTCTTCGTAGTGCCTGAAACTCACGGCATTATACTGACTTCGTTCTACCATATGAACCCTTTGGATAAGAAAGCTGAAACCATTAGTGCAAGGTATAAAATGTGGTATCCCACCACGTTATTTATGAAAAAGATTGCTACTCAGGATATTGATTTAGAACTCTGTAAGAAAATTGCACTATATTTGTTAGGAGATAAGAGTGCAGCAGGTACTAAACTCAAGCGAGATGCTGACGTGCATCAAGAGATATTGACATTCCTTCTGACCAAACACCAATGCGAGGTTGAAGATTATGCTCAATACAGAGAATTGCTTGCAAAAAACTTTGAAAAGAAATTTTATCCATTGGATTTGTAACATTTTAAATTATGATAAAACCCGACAGAGTATTATGTAAACGTTCACTCATAATTGGTGAACCCTTTTATTGGGATGAAAGTTTGTTTCCACCAGTTAAGGTAGAACGTGATAATAGAATGTTGGTGGCTGGTGATTGGTATGATGTGGTTTATAATGAACACGACAACGAAGACACATTTACCATAATTGATAATCAAGGCAACCCTCATTTGCATTACATGTATGGTGAAGAAAATGATAACAACTATAATTTACCAAGAACATATGCTAAATGGTTTTATACACCTAATGAATTGGAGAAGAGGAAATTAAGAAAAAAGAGTGAAATTATTGTAACATATTAAAAAGTTTTTCGTATATTTGTACTCTGAAACGTTTTATATAAATAATTATTAATAATTAAAATTTGAAATTATGGGAATTAACAAAGAAAACCCCGCTTCTTTTGAAGAGATGGCAAAAGAGATGGATGCAGCACCAGAAACTGTTGCTGAAACCACCGAAGAAGTAACTGAGGAAGTAGCTGAAACTACTGAAGAAGTTACCGATAACACTGAAACCGAAACACCTGCTTAATCATGGGATATAGCAATTGGTCAAGTGATGCATACACTAACCTTACTTCGAGTAAGGGTTATGCAAGTAAAAGTGCTGACGATATCTTCTCAAGAAGTATGAGCAGCGACATGACTCCCGTTAACCTTGGAATTAGAGAAGCACGTGACAGTGATGCTCACCCCACATCATTAGCTGTAATGGTATGGCTTGATGTTACAGGTAGTATGGGTAGAATTCCCCACGCAATTGCACAGGAGAAACTCGGTGCATTAATGAACACCATTATTGACAATGGTGTTGAACATCCTCAAATCCTTTTTGGTGCAATCGGTGACCATCACAGCGATAGGTCTCCACTTCAATTAGGTCAATTCGAAGCAGGTACAGAAGAACTCGACAAATGGCTTACCAGTGTCTTCATTGAAGGTAATGGTGGTGGTCAGAACCGTGAGAGTTATTTACTTTCTTGGCTTGTTGCTGGTCGTCACACCAGTATTGATTGTTTTGAGAAACGTAATGAAAAAGGTTTCCTTTTCACAATCGGTGATGAAAAGAGTTGGGATAAACTCGATGTCGATGTTTTGAAAGAACTTCTTGGTTACACACAGGCAGAGGAACTCAACGACAAGCAACTTCTCGAAGAAGCGCAGAGACTGTATAACGTGTACCACATCCACATCAACGAAGCCAGTTACAGGGATGACCCAGATGTTTTGGGTTATTGGAGAGAGATGCTTGGTGAAAGACTCATTGTTCTCGATGACTACAATGCGGTTTGCGAAACAATTGCAACTCTGATTGCTGTTCAACACGGTGTCGATATCGCTGACGTTACCAGTAAATTCGATGCTAAGACTGCTGGACTCGTTACCACGGCTTTGGCAACAGTTGTTCAGGGTTCGATTGTATCGACAAGTGATGACGGTGTAATTAAATTATAACAGGGACATAATTGAGACAAAAGGGACATGTGTAAAAAATATGTCCCTTTTTTTTGTAACAAATCCAATTTCTTTTCGTATAATTGCGTATGAGAAAAATCAATAAAGCATACGTTTTCGCAATTCTGGTCATAATTGCAATTGTCTTGAACATGATTTTTAAACGTGAAGGTGATATACTTCTTATAATTGCAGGACTTGGGTTCTTCAATGTAATATATATTCTGGATAAAATTTATAGAAAATAATATGAGGATATTAATTGTATTGGGTTTAGGTTTTGGTGACGAGGGTAAAGGTGCTTTCGTTAATTATCTGTGTTCACAAGAAAAAAATCCAATGGTAGTAAGATTTAACGGTGGTCACCAAGTCGGGCACACCGTTGTTATTGGTAATAAACGTCACGTGTTTTCGAATTTCGGTTCAGGTACGCTTCGAGACGTACCGACATTCTGGTCTAAATTCTGCACAGTAAGTCCAACGGGTGTTCTGAAAGAAGGAACTGTTTTGCGTGAAATGGGACTCAATCCCGTGGTGTATTATGATTCTAATTCAATGGTGACCACCCCTTTCGACATATTACAAAATCATAAAAACGAGAATGAAAACAATCACGGCAGTGTTGGTGTGGGATTTGGTCAAACAATCCAAAGGAATGAAGACAAGTATCACCTGTACATGCGTGACTTACTGTATCCCGAAATTCGTGACCAGAAACTCAAAAATATCATTGACAAGTATTACGGGTTGAATTTCGACCCAACCAAACCACATCAGAACACAACAACAAGAAAAATTTATATAGATTTTCTTGTCGCTTGTGATGATTTAGTTACACGATATAGAATCCGTGATGGACTCAAGGGACTGCATGACCATAATTTTATTTTCGAAGGTGGTCAGGGAATCATGCTTGACATGGACTACGGTTTCTACCCCAATGTGACCAGAAGTAACTGTACGGCAAAGAATGCCTTGGAACTTATAAAAGAAATTGATTTCAGAGCCAATATCAGAACCTATTACGTGACCAGAGCATATCAATGTCGTCATGGAAATGGTCACATGACCAACACGGAACTCGATACCTCATATATTATTGATAATCCCAATGAAACCAATATTCAGGGATTTCAAGGCGAATTCAGAAAATCTGTACTGGACTTGGATATGGTGAAATACGCTGTTGAATGTGACAGGTATGAAAACCCTAATACAAGACGAGATATAGTAGTTACATGTCTTGACCAAGTTCCAGAAGATATTCCAGTCACGATTGGTGGAGATTCAGGAACAGTGAAATTCAATGAAATCGGGACATATTGTGGAATCGATTCCAAACACGGTACTTGGTCAGATGAAGGATTTAAAGACGAATAAAATGAGATTCTTAATTCAAAAAATTAACAGTGAAATCAGGCACGATTTCAGTTTTACATTACTGGAAAGTGCTCGATATCAAAATTGGTTACAGCAGGACAAGAATGCCGTAACAATAAAATATGTCAATTGTCTTGCCAATGATAACGTTTGGTTTTTTAAACCATTTCACGAGCATTATGTACCCGTTGGAAGCGTGGAGTTCGTGTTGTCATGGATGAAACGTTTCGGTGTAGCAATACCGAAACCTGTTAATGTTCCAGAGGAATTATTTGGTTTCGTTGACCGTGGAATTTTTAACGGTCCTCATTACGATATGGATGATATATTGGATGAACGATTCGTTAAATCCAATGACAATATTAAAGGTTTTAAAATGGTTATTGATAATAAATATCCATTACCAGAAGGGAATTATCAGTTTTCAGAACTAATTGATATTGAAAGTGAATGGCGTTGTTTTGTTTATAAAGGAAAACTTGTTGGATTACAGAACTACAGTGGTGATTTTACCATGTTTCCGAACCTATCACATATCGAAATGATGATTAAAGATTATAAATTAGCACCAGTTGCATACACATTGGATGTTGGTGTTTTTAATTATTGTGATACTTTCGTTATTGAATGTCATGATTTCTTTTCCTGCGGACTCTATGGGTTTGCAGACCACAAAATATATCCGTACATGTTGTACAGATGGTTTCACGAATACTTAAAAAAAGTGTAACAATTAATAATAAAATTCGTATAAGAAATTAGAAACAAAAAGAATAATTATGGAAAATAATCACGAAAACCTTCCAAAACTCTATAAAAAAACGAGTACTGGTAAGATTCAAGAATGGAAAGTATGGGTTTCAGTAACCCCCTTCTATCCCGAAGTAACGATTGTAAATGAGTATGGTCAGGTTGGTGGTAAGATTCAAGAGAGTCGTGAAACAATAACTGAAGGTAAAAACGTTGGTAAAGCCAATGAAACCACCATTCTGGAACAAGCACAGGCACAAGCCAAAGCCAGATGGGAGAAACAACTCAAAAAAGGTTATGCTCAAACCATTGAAGATGCAGAGGCTGGTGTAACCGATGATGTTATTGAAGGTGGTGTGTTCCCGATTCTTGCACATAAGTTTGCGGAGCAGGGTCACAAAATCAAATACCCTGCACTCGCACAACCGAAGTTGGATGGTCACAGGTGTACAAGTCAATACGGTGATGGTGCAGTTACCATGTGGAGTAGGACTCGCAAGCCGATTCTAAGTATTCCACATATCGTGGAAGCACTGGAGAATTGTGGTCTTGCTGACCGTTTCGATGGTGAACTCTACAACCATGACTACCGCAATAACTTCGAAGACCTAACGTCTTTTATTCGTCAAGAAGAACCTAAAGAGGGTTATGAAGCCGTGCAGTATCACGTATATGATTTGGCGTTGCCGAACCTATCGAACTACGACAGATATTTAATTCTGAAAAACATGGCATCGGTGTTTGAGGGCACACCTGTTCATCTTGTAGAAACTGTTATTGTTAATGACGAAGACGAGTTATACGCATATCTCGATGATTGCCTTGCTCGTGGTTATGAAGGTTGTATGGTAAGGAACTTTGATAGTCCCTACGAATATAAGCGTTCCTATGGCTTACAAAAACTCAAAAAATTTGATGATGACGAATTCCGTATTGTCGATATTAAAGTTGGTACAAAAGGCAGTATGGCAGGTAAAGCCGTATTCATCTGTGAAAAATATAGAGACGAACAACCAATCCCTGAAGGCAAGACCTTCGATTGTAAACTCAAAGGTGATATGGGTAAACTTAAAGAATACGCTGATGAGCCATCACTGGTAATTGGGAAAATCCTCACGGTGAAGTTTCAGGGTTATACCAAGTATGGCATACCCAGATTTCCAGTGGGTGAACGTTTCAGAGTTGAACTGTAATGTGTTATAGTGGTCAATGCATATGGGAGCAAAGTAGTGGGGATTGTGGTTTCCCCACTAACAAGGAAGTCAGGGAGAAATACCCACATCCTGTTTGTAGTATTGGTGACGACAATAAAGAAGATTTGATGAAAACACAGGAAGCAATTGTTGATATTCAAAATATGTTAAAATGTATATAATTATGAATAAAAAACGAAAAGAATACGAAGAAGACCTCAAACAAAGGCAAAAGAAACATTTGGAAGCAATTGCTGATATTCAAAATAATGATTGGCAACCTTGTTTACATGATAATTGTCCCGAATGTTTAGGTACTGGTATTAAAAAAGATGGTTCGTCATGCATTCATTTTATTAGTTGTCCATGTCCCAAATGCACTCCACGATATTAAATAAAATTGAAACTCAAGGGCACATATATTCAGAAATACACACTTGACAGGGAACAGAAAGAACTGGTTGTCGAGGTTGAGTTGAAACAGATTGATGGTCTGGGAAAGGCAGGGCAGAACATCTGGTACGGTGTGGCAACAGCTAACGATAAAAACATTAATCATAAAGATTTACCCTACTGTGTTGATGCAGAACTTATGGCAGAACGCATTGGGTTAGAAATTATTGAGGCATGGAAAACCAGAGCCAAAAAAGAAGGAAAAAGTTTTAGACTAAAAAGAAAATAATATGAAACCAGCAGAATTTAGTGAAATTATGATACGCTTTGTCGAAGAACAAAAGCGTTGGAAAGCACTCAAAATTGGTGACATCATTTATGATTCACAACCCAGAGGCGGTGAAATGGATTATCATAAAATGGAAATCGATGCCATTAATGTTGATGAACGAGTTGTAATGGCACATGATGTCGAAGGTAGTCATCATGATACTCTTAAGGGTTTCCTGACCGAAAAAGAATTTAATAATTTATACTCATGATAAAAGACCTTGAGAAATTCGAAAAGAAACTATACGATGCCCTTATCGTATGGAAAGCAACCAATGAATTCACTGATAATCTCAGTGATTTGTTCATGGAATTGATTGAACACGTATTCGTTAAAAGGATACCTGTTTTTCCCAGCAGTGAAATCAGAGAAGATTGTAACATGCAAGCGTATCTTGCATGTTATGAAGGGGCAAAGAAATTCGACCCAGATAAAATAATACCGAAAATTGGCAAGAAAACAAATCCGAGAATATATTTCACCATTATTATCAGGTGTTCACTGGCTGCTGGTTATGTTAAAGCAATGAAAAAACTAAAATTTGAAAACAATGAAAGTCAAAGCATTACGTTATAAAGAAGAATTTAATAAGTTCAAAGAATTTGTTCATATTGAAGACATAGGTTCTGGTGTTGAAGTATTCACATCAGCGACACCTAAGTTATATCCAGAGTCAGGTACTCTGGAAGGGTTGAAAGAATATATGGAAAATAATGACTACTTTGAAGGTCTTGAATTGGATTGGGAAACTGTTGAACTCGTGGAGTTCGACTTGATTGAAGCAGGTGAAGTTGGTGCTGATATCCGCAATAAACTCACACCACCAAAGAATCTTGTGGCACTTCTTGAACTATTTTTTAAAGAGAAAGTTGCATATGCTGATGAAAAAAGAGTAGTATTATCTAAACTAATTCAAACTGAAATGGAAAAAAGTAAAGAAAATATTAAATATATTGCGAATTTGTTGTAACATTTTACTATATTTGTCGTATAATTGGAAGTAAACACAATATTAATTAAAAAAAATGAAAATGGGTAAAATTATTGGTCTCGGAGTTGCAGGTATTATTATTGTATCAATAGTCATTTGGGCGATTGGTCTTAGCAACACCTATAACAAGAAATTTGTTAGTGGTAAAGCATTTCAACAGAACAGTGAAGTCGTATTCGATAACACATGGAAAACAATTCAGCAACAGGCTGGCGTTACCACAGAGTACAAAGAAGGTTTCAGGGAAATCTATGTTGAACTCATGGATGCCCGTTATAAAAACGATGCTGGTGCAGGTCAACAAACCCTTATGAAATGGGTGACGGAAGCAAACCCAGAATTCGATGCAAGTCTTTATAAGACATTAATGAATACCATCGAAGGCAGTCGTAATGCGTTCACTATGGAACAAAAGAAACTTATCGACATCGATAGGGAACTTAAATCAATGAAAGTCACGTTCCCCAATAGTTTGGTTCTTAGTCGTAAAGCAGATTTGGAAATCAAACTGGTTACCAGTTCGAAAACCGAAGACGCATTCCGTACTGGTCAGGACAACGATGTTGAATTGTTTCCCAAGAAGACTCAAGAATAGTTCTTTAGGTTGCGAGAATTCGCCATTGAAAGATGTTGGTAGATGTGATTAGACAAGCCTGACGTGCATGACAGTCTATACTAATCATGGGAGTTCGAATCTCTCTTCTCGCTCGAATCCTAACACGGTGGCTACGTGTTGAAATGTCGGATAACGTGCCTCTTAAACGAGGTCTGGATGCCAGATTAAAGAAGGAACGACAGGTAGGAAAAATTTCGTAAACCTAAGTTTGCTGGTTTGATGAAGACAAAACCAGTTTTTATTAACATAATTAATTGAAATAGAATGGGTTACCTGCATATAGACAACCTTTATAAAGACCAGACAATCCTTTTATTTAAGGAATGCTACGCTATGGAAAAAATTCATGGCACGTCTGCACATATTGGTTGGAAATTCGAAGAAGACAAAATCAATTACTTCACTGGTGAGAACCACAAGTTGTTTCTGTCGTTGTTTGATGAAAACCATCTCAGAGCCTGTTTCGAAGCAATTTTCCCCGACCAAGACGCTGTTATTTTCGGTGAACACTATGCTGGTAAATGTCAGGGTATGTCACATACCTATGGTAAAGTGTCTAAGTTCATTGGGTTTGATGTTAAGGTTGGTCACGTGTGGCTTAATGTGCCAAATGCCGAAGATGTGTGTCAGCAATTCGGTATTGAGTTTGTGCATTACACCAAAATTCTTGTGGATTTAAAAAATCTTGAGATTGAAAGAGATGAACCAAGTGTTCAAGCAGTTCGTAACGGTATTACTGAACCTAAGAAACGTGAAGGTATTGTGCTCAGACCACTTATTGAAATGCGCACCAATAATGGTGAGAGGGTCATCTGTAAGTATAAACCAGATGAAGAAATGGAAACCAAGACTAAGCGTGAAGTAAATCCTGAACAACTCAAGGTTTTGAGTGATGCCAAGGAAATTGCTGAAGAATGGGTGACTAATCTCAGGCTTGAACACGTGCTTCAGAAATTCCCTGCTGATGTCAGCATGGAAGCAATGGGTGATATAATCAAAGCCATGATTGAAGACGTATATCGTGAAGGTAGGGATGAAATCGTGGAGTCAACTGCCGTTGGCAAAGCCATTGGTGGTGTAACGGTTAAACTTTTTAAACAAAAACTTCAAAGCAAATTGAAATGACAGTAGAAGAAGCAAAGAATTCAACAGTAGAAGAGATACAGTCAGCATTACTGCCGAAAATCAAAGAATTGAAAATGTTATTGGTTTATGGACAGGACTTTGAGAGTGCTGGCATGGTGAGAGATATTGAAAAGAAATATTTAGATAAACTATCTGATGAATAATGGGACGATACTCACGTAAAGACATGTTAGAGTTTGCGAAATTCGCAAAGTCTTATCAATCTAATCGCAAAGTAGATGATGCATATAAAGCGTATCTGTCTGGAGATAGACAGATTACAACTACTATGAATAAAGAAGAAGTAAAACGAATAAAAACTATAAGAAATGAAAGACGAATTAGGCGACAGAAGTAACTTTTTCATAATTTCTGTGTATTTATGGAAAAGAATCTAATATGAATGATTCCATAAATATACAGAAGGTTATTGAGGGGTGTTTGTTGGGTGATGGTCACATCGAATTACCCAAAAATGGCAAGAACGCTTCATTTTGTTATGGTTCATCATCATGCCAACACACAAAATTTATCCATAGTTTTTTTATTGATTATTCTACTAATAATTATAAGGAAATTAAAAGAAGGGAAATTTTTGATAAAAGAACTGAAAAAACATATGTAAATTATTCTTTTAGAACCAAAGCATTACCGATGTTTACAGAACAACATACTCGCTTCTATAATGATGGTATTAAAATAATACCGCATGACTTAGAACTTGATAATGTGTCGTTATTAATGTGGTATGTTGGTGATGGAGAATTGGAAAGAATTCATGGTTATATTAAATTACACACCAATTCATTCACGTTTAATGAAGTTGAATTTTTATGTGAAAAACTAAATAAATTTCAAGCAAAACCACTAAGAAAAACAGATGAACAATTTTTAGTTACTATTCCAAGAAAAAAAGTTAAATCATTTTTAAATTATATTGGTGATTGTCCAATTAATGATTATCTTCAGAAATGGTTAGAAGTACCATATATTAATAAAAATATTGAATTAAATGGGATTAATTATTATAAGGAGATTTATCCAGAAATAATAGATGATTATTTAAAAAATAATTTAAACCTATATGAATTATCGAAAAAATATAAAGTACCTATAAATGGAATAAAAAATCATTTTAATCGTAATGGTGTTGAGTGGAAGCCGATTAATACTAAAAAGAAAATAATCCAATATGATTTAAATAATAAATTTGTACGTGAATGGGAGTCGGGACAACAAATAAAAACAACATTAAATTATAGTGCTTCTGCAATTTCTGAATGTTGTAGAGGAATAAGAAAACAACATAAAAATTATGTTTGGAAATTTAAATAATATATTATGAAAGATGAACTTGGGGACCGCATAAAACGGAACTATGAAAATCGAACCCGTATCTATTTACCCAGAAGAACTTACACCATCATTCGTATTGATGGTCGCAGTTTTTCAACATACACTAAAAATTTAAAACGTCCATTCGATGCTGGTCTAATAGAAGATATGGATGCAACCGCATGTTACCTCTGTAAGAATATTCAGGGTGCTAAGATTGGCTTTGTTCAGAGTGATGAAATCAGCATTCTTATGACGGACTTCGATGCTCTTGGTACTGATGCTTGGTTTGATGGCAACATTCAGAAAATCGTGAGCGTTGCTGCAAGCATGGCAACTGCTAAGTTTAATCAGTTGAGAATGCGAAGGGATATTGAAGATAAATATGCTAATGGATATTCGTTGAAGAAATTAATATCTACGAACGATGCGTCACCAATTAAACTTGCTGAGTTCGATGCCAGAACCTTTACAATCCCTGCAAAGACTGAGGTAATGAACTACTTCATCTGGAGACAACAGGATACCGTTCGTAACTCAATTTCAAGTGTTGCTCAGAGTCTTTACAGTAGCAAAGAACTCAATGGTAAGAACATGAGTGTGCAGCAAGACATGATTCACGAGAAAGGGTTGAACTGGAACGACTTCACACCACAGCAAAAACGTGGTAGATTTATTTTTAAACAAGAAGTTCTATTGGCAACACCGTTTATGAGTATAGATAAAGCACAAAGCAGCTATGTTAGAAACAATTGGGTTGCTGATGAATGCCCAACCTTTACAGCCAACCCAGAATTTCTGGATGGTTTTATTCCAGAAATGGACTAAAATGTAACAAAATTTTATTATATTCGTATAATCAATAAAAACGAATTATGCCTACAGTTTATTTAGCATTGTTAATTCCCATAATAGTAACGACTATTTTTTATTTATATAAGAAACACGAGTTTACTTGGTGGGAATTTTTTATTCCAATTGCAGTCGTACTGGTTGCTACAGTAATTAGTAAGGTAATTATCGACCATACCAGTGTGATGTTTACCGAGTATTGGGGTTCGACAGTAACTGCCGTATATGAAGAAGAACCATATAACTATTGGCATCATGAGACTTGTTCAAGAACATATGCTTGTGGAACAGATAGTGATGGAAATACTGAATACTGTACAGAATATTACGATTGTTCGCATCAGGATGATGTCGCACCGTCTTGGTGGGCAGTAACCAATCTCAATGAAAAATTTAATATTATTGAGAAACAACATGATGAACTTGTTCAGCAGTTCGGTACTAAAAAAACCATCACGGATTCACACGAAAATTATGCTCCGAAAGACAAATGTGTTGGGAGTAAAGGAACTAAATTCGAAGGGCAGCGTGTCGGTAAAATCTCTTATATTTATCAGACTCGTTGGGGTGGTCAGGATGAAACCCGAAAAGCATATACAAGTCAACATACTTATGAAAATCGTGTGAAAGCCAGTGACCTGACGATTTTCAACATCGCACTGGTTAAAGAAGAACAGGTCGATAGTCTTGGTTTATTCAGATATCCCGAACATAAGAAAAGTAATTGGTTTGGTAAAACTAATGGTCTGGAATACCCAACCATTTTGGGCGGTGATGTTAGTGAAACAACACAGGAAAATTTCAGGAAACTTAATGGTAAATATGGTAAGAGTAATCAGTTAAGACTCTGGATTCTGGTATTTGAGGATAAGCCGATGTCAATTGCTCAGTATCAGGAAAATTATTGGGTGAAGGGTAATAAGAATGAGTTGGTTGTTTGTATTGGTAAGAAGGGTAATGAAATACAGTGGTCACATGCATTCAGTTGGGCGCATAGTGACGTGCTTACGGTAGCAGTTAAGAATGAAGTGCTTAACCTCTATTCATATAAGGACAGTGTTATACATAAAAAGAATGCAATTATTCCCGTCACCAAAGACATACAAGAAAAGGTGTTTGGAGAAACTGGTAAAGAATTACCAGAAGTGCTACCGATAAAAAATCCCAATAATGCTGATACCATCATCAGAGTTAAATCAAAAACTCCTGTGTTGACAGAAGAGACTTGGAGATATTATTACGATTATCTAAATGCTAATCTTAATCAATTTGAGAGGCGCAGTTTTAAAGAATTTAGTTACCTAACTGTAGAACCGTCAAGGGGTGCAGTGATATTCATTTATATCCTTGCATTGGTGCTTTCAATTGGAATGGGCATCTGGGTGACAAACAATGAGATATATAATGATTTTTAAAATAATTATTATGAATTACACATTAAAGAAAATTGTTAACATAGTATTCAAAAGCAAATTAGTGCGTGATTGGATGGTATGGGGAACATATGGGAAAACTGGAAAAGAACCACTGAAATGGGTATTGTTAAGAGACATGTCGGATGACCACATTCAGGCAATTCTTGATAGCCAGAAACACATTTCCAGATTTTATCGTAGAGAACTTAAACTCGAATTGAAGTTTAGAGAGAAAGTTCCGTCATGTTCAATAAAAGAAACAAAACAATAAAAATAATTAATATGAGACGAGCAACACAAGATTATTCGATAATCATAGATGAAAGCGGTGAACAACTGATTGGGATTGCCCTTGGGTACGATTACTGTGCCGAACACGAATGGGGAATTGATGACCTGAAACGCAGGTTCGGTATGCCCGAAGGCGGTAGGAAAAATATGGGTATTAAATCACGTAGCATCACAAAAAATATCCCCAATCTGATTTTCAAAAAAGAAATATATAAGAAACAGAAATTTGCGCTTCTCTATACTGGATATCAGTATTGGCGTGAAGGCGAAGAAATTCATATTCCACGTGACCTTGAAAACTATAAGAAAGATATTCAATGGCGTGCGGAATATTATACCAAGAATCCAAGTGAGCATCGCAGGGATAAAGACCCTATGGTAACTGCTTGGAGTGGTGGTGATTTTGGGGTTGGTGTGATGGGCGAAAAAGAAGTAGTGTGGCTTGAAGAACTATATGAGGCATTCAAAAATAAGAATGTCGTGATTGCAATACTTAATCACAGAGTGTATAATCCGTTTGCTGGCACATCGCTTTCACTCATGATTAAAGACAGGCTTCCACAAGAAATCAGTGATAAAATGTATAGTGCCGATAAAGAATATTATGACAAGGAAGACTATGAGAAGAAAATCGGCATGACCAAGATTAAGGAGAAAAATCGTGGTCAGAGTGACGGGAAATATGGTCACAATCACGGGTATTATATCGCTTGTAATGCGAAATGGATTGATTATAATGACAAGGAAAAACGGGAAGCCAAGAAGAAAGAGTATCACACGAAATACGATATTTTTTATTGGGTGAATTACAGTGATGATGACGACACTCATGGCTGGTTTAGTGTTGAAGAGATTAAAGCATGGCTTACTGGTAAGAAAAAGTTAAGTGAAATCCGAAAAGAAAATGAAGCCAGATATGAAAAAGCCGAAAAATAATGGAAGAAGAAAAAATATTAGAGGTTAGGATGTACTTCTTTGTACCCTACAACATCAGTGAAATCCAAAAAGGAATTCAATGTGGACACGCAGCACTACGTTATGCCAGACTGTTTTCAGCAGAACACCCAGAAGTGTGGGATTTCGTGGATAACCACGAGACTTGGATAATACTCAATGGCGGTACAACTAACGAGCAAAGAGGTTTCGATGGTCTGGTCGAAGGTACTCTAAATCAAATCGGTGATGACTTGCAGGAGAACGATATTCAGTTCTCATATTTCATTGAACCCGACCTCAATCATGCCCTTACTGCACTCTGTTTTCTCTGTGATGAACGAGTATTTAATAGAAAGGATTTTCCTGATTTCGTTGATTATATTTTCGATATCAAGATGTATCCAGAAGCCAAAGAAGCAACCCCCGCAGAAAACTATGTGATGTTGAAAACACAAAGCATGGAAACACTGGAAAAAATGTTTCCCGAATATTATAAGGAATGGGTGCGCTTTCTTGGTGGCGTGAAAAACATTTTTCTGCGTGAATTAACACGAGATAAAAAGAAGGCATAAATGAATATACGTAAAATCCTATATTTTCCAACGACTGAACAAAAGGCTGTTCTTGCTACTGATGTTGAATTGATTTCCAAAAGATGTGCAGAAGTCGGTAAGATAGAACGAAAAGAACAGACTGAAAATCAGAAGAGTCGTGATAATAGGTGTCCCAAGTGTAAGGCAATGTCAGATAAGATTGTAGATAAAATTGCGTTAGTTGAAGGTGTTAGTAATTTCAGAGGTAATATATTTAAATTTGTTGGTCGTCTGGCAATTGAAACCAAACCAGTTAATCACTGCACTACCTGTGACCACGAATGGGAGAAGTTCAAAACAAAAACCATTACAGACCTGAGTATAATAAAGGTTGTTTTAAATTATCTCAGTGAAGTTATAAGAGACCCTGAAGGTCAAAGCAGGTACTCGTGGAAACTCGAAGCCATTGAGATTTTTGAAGGTTGTCATGCAGAATCAATACTTATGATACAAGACAAATACAAACCTTCGATTCGACATCCTCTCACAATGAGACAATTGAGAAGCAAATATAAATCGGTTTTCGATGAAGAAAATGACGTTAATCATAATGGCAGCAGTTAGTGTCGATGGAATCATCGGCATTGATAACGACATACCTTGGCACATTCCCGAAGACTTCCAACACTTCAGGAATACTACGATGGGAAACATGCTGCTTGTTGGTGCTACGACTTTTCTAATTCTTCCTCTTAAAGTACATGAAGAGAGAGAATTTATTATATTGAATAGTGGCGAATATCTTCCATTAAACGGAGCACAGTATTACCAATTCAAAAAACTGGATGTTGTTTTGGATTTACTTGGGAACGGTAAAAACGATTTCGATAAAATCTACATCATCGGGGGAGCGAGTGTTTACGAGGCATTAATTCTATATTGTGATGAGGCTATTATAACTTGGGTAAATAAAACTTACCCAAATGGTAATAAAAAGTTTCCAATTGACAAATTAATTACTAACTTTACTGCTGCTGATGATGATACCAGTTGGCTGAAAAGCAAAACGGGATATCAATACAAAATCAGGAAATATGTAAGAAATGGCAGTCAAAGGAAGTAGAGCAAAATCTAAACCAAAACCAGTTACCACAGCAGAAATGGAAGTTGCCATTGCAAAATATTTTGGCATTAGAAAACACATTATCGTCCCAAATCTGTCGTGGGGTTTTTTTAGACACGAATGTGATTTGTTTTTAATTAGAACATCTGGATTCGGGTTTGAAGTCGAGATAAAAAGGAGCAGGTCAGATATGATTGCTGATTTTAAAAAGAAACGAAATCATATCGACAAAAGAAATCGCATAGTTCAATTATATTATGCATTTCCGAAGGAATTGTTACCAAAGGTAGAAGAACTTGTTCCCGAAGACTGTGGAATAATTACGGTAGAAAAATATAATGACAGAGGATATGCAAGAATGCATCGAGAAGCAAAACGAAGAACAGGTGCGAAACGATTAACCGAAAAAGAAAAGTTACAAGTAGCAAGACTTGGAACACTGAGAATCTGGACACTGAAAGAAAAATTGAATCTATTATTAAGAAAAAATGACAAAACCTAAGTTTAACAACAAACCCAATCCACATCTTGTTCATCATTATGATAGCGGAACTGGAATAAAAGTACATCAGGACTTCTGGGTAAGCCGAGCACCTGCTGTTGTGGGAATTATCTTTGCCTTCGGTGTTGATAACGGTACTCGTGTGTTGGTTATTAAACGTTCTACTAAAATGCGAGATGAACCCAATAAGTACGGTGCGCCAAGTGGTTATCTGGATTGGGATGAAAGCGGTTTTGATGGAATGATGAGAGAAGTGTATGAGGAAACCAGTATGTATCTTCCTGATTATGAACCCTTTCTAATATTTAACAACAATAAACAACCGTTTTTCGTACAGGATGACCCGAAAAAAGATAAGAATCAGAATGTTTCTTTGACCTACTTAGTGGTATATGATTTTGCATCAGACCCAGAAAGTTTTCCAATTGAAATTGAGAAATACAGTGACAGTGAAACGGCAAAGGTGGAATGGTTGAAATTGACTGATTTCTATAATGTTTTTCCATATCTTGAAAATGAAAAAAGAGAATGGGCATTTAATCACGATGAAAGAATAATAATGGGACACGAATTCTTTAACAAAAATTTTAAAAGAAAATGAAAAAGATAACAGCAGCAGACCTTTTGCGTCTGGGATTTAAACGAGTTGATGTTCCAGCAGAAGAATCTGGAGATAAGGACTATTTTTATTTTGTGTTTGATATCAAAAGCAATCGTCCGTATTCAATATTAATCACGGGAGATGAAGATAATAAAGATGATTCATATTCAGTAGAAATTAATGAATTAGAGGATGCTATTATAATTAAGGACTTGGATGACCTTGAGTCATTGGTCGATATAATAAAAAGGAATATAAATAATGAATGACAACCAGTTACGATTACCGACAGGTAAAATAATAACATTCAATGCCGAGCAATTTGACGGTTTGAAGAAAATCAATCATTGGTTGAAAAACGGTGAGACTTTCTTCACGTTAGCAGGTTATGCTGGCACGGGGAAGTCGACTATCATTAAAAAAGTTCTTGATAACTATCGTTTTGGTGTTGTGGTAAGTGCACCAACACATAAAGCAAAGAAGGTTGTAATGAATACCACTGGTGAAGATGGTCAAACACTCCATGCCTTACTTGGACTCCGACCAGATGTTGATTTGGATAATTTTAACCCAAACAACCCGAAGTTCAATCCAATTGCTATTCCAAAAATCACCGATTATAATTTCGTTGTCATTGACGAAGCATCTATGATAAATCAGGAACTCTATGACCTGATTATCGATAAGACCATGAAAAGTCGAACCAAAGTGTTGTTCATGGGTGACCCTGCACAGATTCCACCAGTTGGTGAGAAAGCCAGTGTGGTATTTCAACAAGACCAAACTAAAGAATTTCATCAACTCATTAAGATTGAGAGACAAAACGACACCAATCCCCTTGCATATATCTATGATGCCCTACGGAATAACCTCAATAGACTTGATGGTGGTTTCCAACGCAGGACAGTAATGAACGAATTCGGTGAAGGTGTTAGGTTTACCGTTGATAAACGAGAGTTCAGAGAAAGGGTTTTGGAGATGTTCAAGTCAGAAGAATTTCAGAAAGACACGGATTTCGCCAAGGTAATTGCATGGAAAAATGATACTGTTATGATGAGTAATGCCGTTATTAGGGAGCAACTTCTGGGTAAAAATACCGACATCGTGGAAATCGGTGACCTGCTCATGGGATATCGTAGTGTGAGTGAGGAAAAGCAGAGATTCAATATTATCGAGAATAGTGCCGATTACCGTGTGGTAAGAAAAGCGGGTCTTGAGGAAAACTCTTATGGTATCATGGGTTACAGGGTGCAGTTAAGAGAAGACCTTGCGAAAGGCAGGTTCAAGCACCAAGATGTTTTCATCATCAATACCGAAGACCATGATAATCTGCATCTCTATGCCGAAATGCATGATTTCTTCCGTGATATGGGTAAGTCAAATAAAAAGAATTGGAAAAAATACTACGAGTTCAGACGCAGTAATATTCTCACCAAAACCGTTGAGAAGTACAGAAATGGTTTGCTTCGAGGTAGTATGGATGTGATTGTCAAAGACTTAGATTATGGATATGCAATCACTGGTCACAAATCGCAGGGGTCGACATACTCTCACGTCTTCGTAATGGAGAACGATATGAATGATAATTGGGTATTGAAGGAACGCAATCAAATCAAGTACGTTGCCCTCACCAGACCCAGCATGACAGCAACAGTATTAACAACAAAATTAGATTAAAATGAGTTATAATGATATCATTTATTTAGCACGAGCAAAACAATTATTTTTATTTAATGAAATGGAAAGAAGATGGGGATTATCTCAAACGGATGTTGATGGTCTTTTAATTGGTAAAATTCGTGGAATGCAATCATATCGAGGTAAGGTTTTTATTTACTTTGAGGCAAAAGTTGAAGGTAAATCATTACCTCAAGGTCAAAAATATTGTTTTGAAGAAATTTGTGAATCATATTTTGAAGATATTGAAGAAAAATGGTTGGCAAAAAATTTTGCTTGGACGTTGATTTGTGAACATAAAGTACCTGTTGAAAAAGATATTATCGCCCATAAACAATATGTGAGCGATATAATGAGTAGTGTTACACTTGCTTGGCATAGTCCCGATTCTCCAGATGTTGTTCCTAAATTTGAACTTGAAAATGGAAAATTAACTGTTTTAAGTGCAATTATTCAAATTGAAAATTGGTGTCATGAACATAATATTTTAATAGGTAAAGAAAGGGAAGACTAATGGAAAGAATAACAGACACACAAGTATTTTTTTGGGGTTCAGTATTGTCGAACTGGCATGGGTGTGAGTTCACGTACATGGGAAAACAATTCAAAAACACTGAACAGGCGTTCATGTGGGAGAAAGCCAGATATTTTGAAGATTACGAAACGGCTAACCTCATATTGAAAACACCTAATCCCAGCGATAATAAAAAATTGGGTCGCAAGGTCAAGGGTTTCAAACCCGAAACTTGGATGATTTATTCGTATATCTTTATGGTTGCCGTGAACTACTGTAAGTACAGTCAGAACGAAGACCTCAAGAAAGTCCTGTTATCCACTGGTGACAAGGTTATTGTAGAAGCCAGTCCTTATGATAAAATCTGGGGAATTGGGATGCATTGGGAGGACGATGATTGTCTTGATGAAACCAAATGGAAGGGTATGAACCTTTTGGGTAAAGCATTAATGCACCTGAGAAAAGAATTTAAACTCGAAGAAAATGAAAAAGATAATTAAATTTATTATTGACCAAAAACATGAAACGATTGACGAATACCCAACACTGGTATTACCAATCGCAGAAAAATTCGGAATTGAAGTCAGTTGCGCCCAATCAATCATTGATACCGTAATGGAATGGGAAACCGATGCCAACACAATTGACAGTCTCGAAGAACTCCTGAAAAAAAGATTTCCAGATATTGTAACAAAATAGATTTCTTTTCGTATAACAAAGGATATGTTAAATTATGATAATGGAAATTTTAAGATTTTATAAAGAAAAGTCGAAGTACTGGTATGCCGATGTTCCACAGTGGACAGGTAGAAAGTCTGCACTGCAAATGGTTGCAGGTGCTGATAAATTGTTGGATTGTGTTGCGAAGGGAAGAGATGAAATATTTATTCACTTTTCTGAAGATGAAATCCTGAATGCCGATAAACTGGTTTTAATTAAAAAGTGTTGGTTTAACGGTGCTGACTACAGAGTTCAAAAATGTGGTGAAAGAAATCTGAATCGAAAGGTCTGGCTTTGTGATGTAACGAAATTCGTTATTGGTTACTTTCCTGAACAAATTTATTTCAAAGAAGTGGATTATAGTGAGGAAATTGTAACAAATTAAAATTAAATTCGTATAATTGTGTTATGGAAAAAGATTTAATCATAGTACGTGGAATACCCGGTTCTGGAAAGACAACCGTTGCAGGAATGTTTGGCAAAGCAATTTGTTGTGCTGACGACTTTTTCATGCGTGACGGTAAGTATGTCTGGAAGGCTGAAAAGATTGGTACTGCTCACGAATGGTGTCAGCGTAAGTGCAGACGTTTCATGAAGGCACAGGTGGGACGTATTATAATTGCCAACACCAGCACAACTGAAAGAGAAATGCACCCATATATGGACTTAGCAAGGCAATTTGGCTACAAGGTGTTCTCTGTGATTGTCGAGACACGTCACGACAATAAAAGCATTCATAGCGTTCCAGAGGTTACTCTTGACAAAATGAGGGAGCGTTTTAATGTAAAATTATGAAAAAAATAATTAAACAAATAGTAAAACCTGAAAACGGCATCGAGACAGCAATTGTCTCTGATGCTGATTTCATTGCTGGTGCATCGTATGGGAAACCCCGTAGTGGTCACCCAGAAGGTAAGGTAATTTACCACGTCAAAGAAGTTCTGGAGAACATCAATAAGTTTTATTGTGATGATGATGACCGTACCGACCTGAGATTCATCGCCTTAGTGCATGACACCTTCAAACATAAAGTAGACCAGACCAAGCCGAAGTCTGGTGCTAATCATCACGGCACGATTGCCAGACTATTTGCACAGAAATTCAGAACCGACCACGCATTACTGAGAATCATTGAACTCCATGACGAAGCATATAATTCTTGGTCTGTTGGTGGTAGACGTGGGGAATGGTTTAAAGCCGAAAGACGTGCCAATCAATTAATTGGTGAACTAATGCTTTTAGGATGTCTGGACTTATATCTGAAATTTTACCATTGTGACAACGCAACTGGTAACAAAGAACAAGAAAACTACGACTGGTTTGTTAAATTAATAAAATAGTCATGCTTAAATTGACATCAAAATTTCCGTTTTTTAAGATTGAGAAGTTTGGTTACGAAAGAATCGTTATGAATGACCACGAAAATACTGAAAAACAAAAGGAGATGATTAAATTTGTCACAGGCATACTGAGTGTGAATCAGATTCCTATAAATAAAATCAGATTCGTTTTCACACCATCATTTCTATATGATATTAATAATGATAAAATAAACCCTGTGTATCAAATAATGATACCTAATAAATTGGGTGGTAGAACAAAAAAACCTATCGTTGAAATCGGTAAACCTGAGAACAGCATAACTATTAAATTTTGTGAATATGTGGATATTGATGATTATGAGACAATTAAACCTGTTGTTAAAGCAAGTAAGAAAGGCGTGGTCATGTATATTGATGAAATCAATTTTCAGGGTATTGTTGGTGCATGCAACCTTGATACCAGTATCGCTTTTCACTATCAGTTATTAGAAAATTTCGAATATAATTCATAAATTTTGTAACAAATTTGAATAGTTTTCGTATAATTAGAAAAACAACGACATGAATAAGCAAAAACTCATAAACATTTTCGATAAGCATAATCCAAATACACCAATGTCAGAGGATGAAACGAAGGCTATGCTTAAAATCATGATGTCAAAAGACCCGAATCTTTCTTGTGACATTGAAGAAATTGATATGGAGACTGATGTGTATAAACACATGAAACCACTTATCGAAGCATTCCAAGCACAGGTATTTTTAAAGAGACTTGAAATTCTCACCAGTTTGAGAATGACACTTGGTGCGTTGATTATACTAATGCACCACATGGAATCAGCAGGTTCTGCCGTGATGTATACATTCTATCTCAGCACCAAACTTCCTAAAAACACTTTGGTTACCGTTGACAAGTTTGCCGAAGTATTTCCTTGGGGATTCTTTTCAGAGAAACAACTTCATGAAATTTGGGGTGCACAGAAAGTCGGTCCAGATGACCGTGAAGGTTTCACGTGTATTGGTGCACAAGACAACATGATTGATTACCTTGAAACTTGGAAATAATGAAACAACACCTATTACTTACACCCGAAATAAAGTCAGCAATGCCTGACACAATTACTGAACTTCATAACTTTGGAAGAATTGATGTAATATTCCCCGCAATTGATGAGAAGGAAAAAAGCATGATTCTCAGTGGAGACAACGCTATTGTTGAGGGTGAGCAAGAGGAAATTGTTAAATGGTTGAAACATTTTGATGGTGTGCCTGTTGGGGATGGTTTTCCTCAAGGAGAACATTTTACAATGATGCATATTAAAGACGAAGTATAATGGCATTTATTGATATAAGATATGATGATGGGAATGCTTCAGACTATGAAGCAGTTGAAATTCATTATGGCAATTCTGATAAAAAAGTATTTGCCTCTGGAAATTTTGTGAAAGACTGGTGGAATATGCGAAAGTTCATGATTCAGAACTTACTTGATAGTGAAATACATTTCAGTCATTCCAGCAGTGTTGACCATTTCATTATGGATGGTGCTAAATTTGATAGTGCGTATCTGAAAACCGATGACGATGGAAAACCGTACTTCACATACGTATATGATGATGAAGGGATTGAGTTTTTTGTTGCTGAAGGTACACAACCAAATTTTGAGGAACTTAAAGAAATATGCGAATGATATGTGTGAAAAAGTTGAATACGGTTCGTTCCGAGAAGCACAGGCAATAGTCAATGCAGCACGAAAGCATAGATATGTTAATGGTCAAAGGATGAATCGGTTGATGGGAAGAAAAGATAAACAGTTACAGCGAAGTTATAGATGTGAAGAATGTGGATATTGGCATATAACAAGTCAACCAGAAAACAGTAGATAAAATGACAAAAAAAATAGAATGGACTGTTACATACATGACCGATTATCCGTATTCGGATACGATGACTGTTGAAGGTGATACTGAGGATGAAGCATGGAAAGACTTTGAAACAAAACACGGATATCCGAGAAACAAATATTGTAGTATAAAAAAACGAAACTAATGGCTACAAATACCAATCAATATTTCATGTATGGCACGTTAGTCCCGTACAGTTGGCACAGAGAATGGGAAGCCAAGACTGGAAAGGATTTCTATACTACTTTCGAAAAGTATATGGAAGACAAGTCATATGATAAACTCACCCGACACAAGGACGGCATCTTCTGTCTATTCGATGGTAGAGACGGCAAGTTCATAATTATTGGTAGGGTGCTGAAAAAGAGTAGTGCTGATAACCCGTTTCTTGGTAATGACATTCCGTTTAAAGTTCCGATGTTGGAAGAACATGAGAAAGTCATAATCGAAGACAGCGTTTACAGACATTTCGATATTGATGGCGAATTCAATTATTATTTCGTAACACGATGCAGGTAATGGAAAAATTAGGACATCAAGCACCACGAGGTTATGTGACGAATCGGTTTAATTATATCTACATTAAAGGCGATTTGCACTACTGTCAGTCACACGACTTCGTATTTGATAATGTTGAGGAAGAACGTAAACTCTACAACGCAGAACCCTGTTATTATACTGATGGTAGGTATGTTAGTTCCAGACACAATTATTACAAGGACTGTTATCTGTATTGGACTCGTCATTTCTGGAATGCTGAAATAAGTTTGAAGTCTTGCATTCGCAGAACCCTGCAATGTAAAAACATTCCAATAGGCACTGTGGTAGAATTCAAGAAGGATTGGTATTTCACCTCAAAGAAAAATAATAAGTATATTGACCTCAGTTATTATTTTAAGGTCAGGAAAGAAAACATCTTTGACCCACAATATGAAATCAACATGGCGAGATATAGTAGGAACTTCGATAACGATAAATGGGCGCAAGAACTCACCGATGTCCTCAGAGCCAACGGATTTATTGTTGGTGTAAGTAAAGGTAATCCAGATTTCATAATGGGAATGATAGCAACAGCACAAGAATATACTTCAGGTGTACGTGGAGAAGATAAAGAAGATGGTGGTCAAATTGCTACAGCCTATGGACACGGGAGAATGATTGGATTTAGTACTGGTGAGAACAATTACCGTGGATATGGTTGTGGTTGTGAAAACATACTCTACGATTTTTTCGGAGAATTTAATAAATGGAGTCAGTGTATTGAAATACACAAGTCTACTCCAATTGATAAAGTAATTAAAGAATTAACTGATGACACACCAAGAGACAATGACTGACATGAAATTCTATCGATACGAAGCGGTTGTGTATGCGGATATTGACCATGACGGTGAGTTTGTATCACCAAGAATCAGAATTCCGAAAATAGAACTTCGCACATATAACCTTCATAAAGAAACACCAAAAGGTTATTGGATTGGATATGGGTATTATGCACCAAATATGCTTCGTGGAAACTCAACATGGGTTTCGAAAACCGCAAAGAAACGATATGCGTATCCAACCAAACAAGAGGCACTGACTAATTACATTAAACGAACTGAAAAAAGAATTGGAATATTGAAAAGCCAGTTAAGTGAATGTGAATACGGTTTAATAAACGCTAAAAAAATCAAATTATGAACAACCAGAAATTCAAAGTAGGTGATAGGGTGAAATTACCTCTCGATGAAACAGGAACGCTTGTCAGATTCATGGACGTGCCGTGGGCAAGTCGATGGTTTGTGAGAATTAGGAAATCAAATGGCTTCAATAAAACTAACCAAGTTGTTGATTTTTTTGAACGAGATTTGGAATTAGAATAAATTTAACTATATTTGCATTGAAAATTATTAAAAACAATTATTAACTTAAAACAGAAAATTATGATTCCATTTGTTATCACAATGATTCTTGCCCTTATGGGGTTTTATTACGTGACAGTGTTCCTACACCTCTTCGGAGTTCAGATATTCCATGTGAAGAAAATCAGTGTGGGTAAATCTCTTATCCCTTTTTACTATTGGTTTAAAAGGGATGTCGTTAAGTAAATTATTCACTAATCAATTTTTATAAACAAACATTTATTAATTAAAATTCAGAAAAATGAAAAACAAAAAAGTTTTCGCAATTGCATTTGCTATTCTTGCCATCCTATTTTTGGTGATGGCTCGTGGTCTCTTCCAGACGAATGATGCTGGATATTTTCAGGTCAAACAGGCTGCTATCACTGGTGATATGTCAGTAAGGTTTGACGCTGGTACTTACGGACAGTGGTTCGGTGACATCAGTGAGTATAAGAACGTTGCTACCGTGGGTATTGGTGCTCACCAAGGTGAAGGTAGTGCTGATATTGAAGCCGTTGATGTCATCTTCAATGATGGTTCGAAGGCACAGATTTCCGCTCTTATTAGGGTAAAACTACCTTCAACTGTTGAAGGTGCTATCGACCTCAAGCGTGAATACGCACAAGGTTATGAGCATTTCATTCGTTCAGGTATTGTCCCTATTGTTCAGAACGCCATTAAATTAGGTGCAAACCTTCGTAGTGCACAGGATGCATACACCACATTGGCTCTCTTTCAACAGGCTGTTGAAGACCAGTTGAGGAATGGTATTTATGTAACTAAGTCCGACAAAGTTGAAAATGTAACAGCTACTGGTGACATCGAGGAACAACGTGTAACTGTACTGGTATATGATGATGATGGACAGCCACTTAGGACTCCAAACAGGTTGCAACAATTGGGTTGTGAAGTACTGGAATGTGTTATTGACGTACCAGCATTTGACCCTAAAGTTAATGAAATGATTGCTGCCCGTAAAGACGAAGCCATGAAAACCGAACTTGCAAAGCAGTCCGCTATCCGTGCGAAGCAGGATGCCCTTACTGCTGAAGAACAAGGTAAGGCAAACGTTGCTACCGCTAAGTACAAGCAGGAGGTTGTTAAGGTTGAAGCCGTAACTGTTGCTCAGAAAGAGTATGAAGTTGCTGCACTTAATGCCAAGAAAGAAGATGAAAACCGTAAGGCAAAAATCTTTGAAGCACAGGGTATTTATGAATTCAACCGTTTGAAGGTTCAGGCTGGTCTTACTCCACAGGAAAAGGTGGAATGGGATTATAAAACCAGAGTTGGTATTGCTGCTGAACTTGCCAAAGTTAATGTTCCTTCAGTTGTTGTCGGTGGTGGTGATGGTAAAGGTGGTGTGAGTCCAATGGATGCCATTGGAGTCAATATGCTCCTTGACATCATGAATAAAATGGATAAGAAGTAGTCATGAAGCAACTCTGGAGTATCCTGATGGAAAAACTAAAGCAGGTCGAACCCAACGCTGCTGCATTAGGAATAGGAATAACAGGTTTGTTTGCACTGGCGATGACGACAAGAATAGTTGTCGCACTCTTTAAGATGGTGGTTGAAATCGTCTTAGCACTGAGCGGACAACCAGTGGGTTAAAAAGAAAAAGGGGAAAGAAATTTCCCCTTTTCTTTATTTTATATTGCAAATCTGAATATTCTTCACTATATTTGTTTCAAATAAATTTAACTATGGAAAACGTAAAAGTATATTCACCAGTAGAAGATAAGAAAATCAGAACCGAGTTCCAAAACTCACCAATCTGGAAAAAAGCCTACACCGAAGAAGAATACATGGAGAACCCAAAGAGGTATCCATACTGGTTTGTATATGCGTTTAAGTTCGAGGGTCTGAAACCCAAGCAATTAACTGATGTGAAGAAACTCGCAAATTAATGTATCGAAATGATGGACATAAAACTTAATTATTTTGAATCGTTCTAAATTATAAAAACACTTGCGTATTAAATATATTTAATATACTTTTGTAGTTCCAAATGTTTAACTAAAAACTTTTTGATATGAGAAAAAATTCTTTAACTCCGAATAAAGGTCTTAGCCTTTCACAAGCACAGAGTATTTCTAACCTCTGTAACCAGAGCGCAATTGAGATTGCTGCACAACTCATGGTGGTAAATAACCTCAATAAAACCGTAAAGGTTGATGGTGAGGATAAAACCACAGTAACTGGTAAGCCACTTCCTGAAAACGTGGTTGAGTTATTGAAGAAAAAGGCTGGTCTTCATGCTTGTCAGGCATTCCTGATGGAAAACATCAAGGCAAAAGATGCGATGCTGAAAACAGCACGCACTGCAACTGCTGACTTATCAGATGTTACATATCCCGAAAAGCCAAAATTCGTTGACCCTTCTTTGGGTTCACTGGCACAGGTTGGTGAAGAATTTGGTTGGGAACAACTCAATGCTGCCGAACTCAATGAGTATCTGGAAGCAGAAGCATTCGCTGCACACATCGGTCAGTTCATACATAAAGACAGCATTCTTGCTGGTCTGAGGAATGAACTTCCAAACATCCCTGCTATCGAGTGGATGGTTATTCAGGATGGTGTGAAGTCACCAGTAACAATTACCACTCACCACACTGCCAAGCAACTGCTTGATATTCATAACGAACTTGCTACCGCTCACCGTGAGTATGAGCAACGTGTGAATTATTTCAAGGCAAAAGTGAAGAATCTTACAACTACGGAGAATGCCAGTATCGCTAAACATAATGCGGATATTCAAAACGCTGCTGCAAAAACCAACAACGACTTGCAACTGACTTTCGAAACCGCTTCTAAGAAGGGTAATGAGCAAGCCAATGATATTCGTGTGGAGTTTGAAAAAACTCGTCAGGGTAAAATCTCAGAAATCGCAGCAATGCGTATCGAGGTTGCCCCACGTTTTCAACCAATTGTGGATGAATTTCTAACGAAACTTCCTGATACTCAGGAATAAAAACTAAGGTAAGGGATAGATAGAGCACAAGCCGAGTCTGTCCCTTTTTGCGCTTAGTGATGGGTTCTTTTACATATAGATAAAGTCTAATAAACTTAACAGACGTTGTTCTATCCCTTCGGGGGTATAACGACTCCTTGGTAAACCGCTTTCTCTACAAACCCAATAGTCTTTTTGGCTTCCTACAAAGAAGACCAAGACGTGGCACTAAGTTACACCTTCGGGTAGATAATTAGACCACAAAAATAAGACTTGGATTTTGCCTTTGACCTTGTAGTAGAGAAAGGTCTTTGACCTTGACGTTGGTTTTGACCGAGCCTATATAAATCTATCACTAAGCGACTTTTTTTCATCATTTCTGTAACATTTCCATTTTATTTTCGTATAATTGCATAAATAAGTGTTATGGATAACGAGAAAAGACTTCAGGAACTTGAAATTGAAATTGAACTGGCACGTACAGCAATTTCTATGAAAGAACAGGATGACCCTTGCGATAGTTGGGAAGAATTTTGTGAATATATGAAACCCGAATGGGATGTCTTGGCTGAACTCGACAGAGAACTACGGATGCTAATGACTCCAGAATTCCGTGACCGTAAGATTGAAGCAGATGATGATGTAATGTCATTAAAGGATTTCATTGGATGTGTTAAGTGTGGTGGTTTCATTGATTACGATGGGAGTGGTAATTATGTCCGAGATGGTAAGATATCAAACATCAGCATTTATCCAAGCGATGTGAAACACAAAGCCATTCGTAAAGATTTTGATACGATAATCTGGTTTAATAAGTAGTAGTCATGACAGAAGAACAATTCAAAGAATTTACTGAGGAAGTCATTCCACAACAATTATTTCATATTGACCCCAAGGACATCGATGATGATAGTGGTGGTAAACTTGATGAAACAATATTGGTTGGTTTAATTGCCAAAGACCCAAGTTGTTTAAAACATAAACCATTACAATGGTTTATCGACATGTTTTTATATAAAGACGGTTTTTATGGACAAGACCTTCATGCCGAAATTGAACAACAATTTTTGGAAAGTGAAATGTTTTCAGTAGACGACATATTTCCTTCCAGCGAAGAAGAATTATTTCGTCAGATTCAGGAAGACGAAAGGGAAGGAGAGGTCTGTCCTGATTGCTTGGGAGCGGGTGAAACCGTGTATGGTGGTTCATTTGGTGGTGCAACTATGCATCAACCATGTTTCGGTTGTAAAGGAACTGGAAGAGTAAAGAAAGATGAATGATATATTATTAGATAGAGACACCTTTCGTGAGTCCGTCTTCGAAAGAGACGGGCATTTGTGTGTTATATGCCAAGACCCTGCAAAGGATGCCCATCATATCATCGAAAGACGCTTGTTTTCGAACGGTGGGTATTTTCTGGACAACGGTGCAAGTCTCTGTGAGAAACACCATCTACAGGCAGAAATGACCGCTCTATCGTGCGATGACATACGTAGTGCAGCAGGAATTCAAGTTGTTATTATCCCTGACCATTTCTATAAGGACGTGGAGTATGACAAGTGGGGTAATGAAATACTTGCCAACGGCACGAGAATCAAGGGTGAATTGTTTGAAGACGAAAGCGTTCAAAAAATCCTGAAAGCGGGAAACGTCTTGAACCAGTTCGCTGACCGAGTTAAGTATCCAAGAACTTTTCATTTGCCTTGGTCACCGGGCATGAATCGTGATGACCGTATGATGTCCGATACTAATATTTTCAGGGGTCAACGTGTTATGATATGTGAGAAACTCGATGGAGAAAACACGACTTGGTACAGGGATTATATGCACGCACGTTCACTGGACAGCGACAGTCATCCTTCAAGAAATTGGGTGAAGAACCTCTGGGCACAACATGCTTACGAACTTCCCGAAGGCTGGAGATTATGTGGTGAGAACATGTTCGCCAAACACGCAATTCATTACACCCGTGAACTTGGAAACGCATTACAGTCTTTCTTCTACGTGTTTAGCATCTGGGATGAAAAGAATATGTGCTTGTCTTGGGATGAAACAATAGAATGGACAACACTTCTGGGACTCACACCTATTCCTGTTATTTATGACGGTCTTTATAATATCGATATTATTGCTGACCTCAATAAGAAGATGGAAGCCAGTCCCAACACGATTGAAGGTTATGTGATTAGGCTTGCCAGAGGATATCATTACAGCGAGTTCCGAGACGTATGTGGAAAATATGTACGGAAGAATCACGTACAGAGCAACCACGGACACTGGAGTACACAGAAAATAATTAAGAACGAATTATTGTGATTAAAGTCGGTAACATATTAACTATTGACCATGAAATTTTCAGTATTAGTGGTCAAATCATTTTGGCTGAGAATGAGAAAGTTGAAGTTAGAGAATTATGGATTTCAAAAGGTTATTGGTCAAGATTATGTCCAGATATCTGGATTCCAGAGAAATTAAACGGGATAATGTTGGTAGGAAAATACGGTATATGGAAACCCGAAGTATTTAAGGAACTAAAAACAAATTAATATGAAAAAATTAAGAATATTATGGTTAGTATTAGCATTGATTGTCATATCTTGTGCTGAAGACAGTATTAGTAAACAAGAGAAACGTGCCGAAAAAGAAAAGAAAAATACTGAACTTGTTCAAGACAATGAACCAATATCTCTCAGTATTGATAGTAATTCATATTGGTTTGTTGTTGTCGAAAAAAAAGATGGTACACAAAAAATGAATACCTGTGTGAAACAAGAGCACAGATATTTTTCATCAAAGGAATTGAAAGCAACCTTTAAAGACGATGTTTTCATTCTGAATATCATACAGGTTAGCAAGGAAACCTATGAAAACAATTAAAATTTTGTAACATATTTAAATAGTTTTCGTATAATCAATAAACAAAAAAAATGAAAATTAATTTAACACTTAAAAAATATGAAGGTTACATCTTTAGAGATAGAGAACTTACTGTTCCTGATGAACCATTTGCATTTAGAAATAATAATTGGAAAGAAGTTTTTTTGGTAACGCCACATTATTTTGATAATGGTGAACTTCATGAACTCAAAATTTTATATGTCACTCCTAATCAAAATAACTTCTCAAATGATGTAATAGCAGTTAAAGAATATTGTCTTTCGCTTCATACAGATGGTCTTATAGCTGAATATGTATATATGGGTGTTACCAAATCGCACACACCACCACAGATTGTTTTACAAAAATTATTGGATAATGATTTCCGAAAGGGGTGTATTTCAATTAAAACTTTTTGGAAATTATTTGATAGAACAATAATTTCAATGAAAAAATTTTAGAATGGAATTCCAAGTAATACCTGACGAGCAAACACCAGCACTCGCATTGATTCAAGACGAGTTCATTGGCGAGTATATTAAAATGCATCGTGAGAAACTCGAAGCATTTCTGGAATACGCTCGTGAAAGAAACGATGCTGTGGGTCTTGCCTGTAATCAAGTTGCAATTGATGGCAACAGGTTTGTTATTCGTGCATTTGCTCTGGGAGGCAGGGAAAGGAATTGGAGACTAATTATCGACCCTACCGTTATTGGTCACGGAATCAAGGATTGGAAAGGCGAGGGTTGTTTGACTTGGAAAGGCAGAGTAATTGTCGCTGAACGCTATCGCATGGTTGAAGTCACTTATTATGATATTGATGGTAAACCTCATAACGAAGTCCATAAAGGTTTTGATGCCCAGATTTGGCAACACGAAGTCAATCACCTCAATGGAGTTGAAGAAGACGTGCGGGATTTCTTTACCGAACCACCAATCAGTATTGGAAGAAATGAGCCATGTCCGTGTGGGAGTGGTCAGAAATATAAAAAATGTTGTTTACTTTTAATTTAAAATCATGAGAAAACAAGACGTAGCTAAGTTCGTATTGATTATTTTTGCTGTCTGTATGGTAATTTTCTTTGCCGTGGCATTTGACAGGTCAGACGAAAAAGAAGCAAAGATTGCAGAGAATCAAGCACTGGTTGGTGAGAGCATCGTGTTAAACGGTGATACTCTGGAAGTCTACAAATATCATATCTGGCATGACGAATTCATTCTGGAAGACGGCAGACGTGCAAGCCGAGAATTAGTAGTAACTTTAAAAGTAAGATAATGATTAAATGGAAAACATGGGACAACCGATTGATTGAATATGGTAGACTCACGTGGCAACACCTGAGTAACATCCATTACTACATGAATCTCGTGCACCCCGAATTTTATTCGAAAATCGATAAGAATAGTGTGAAGCACACTTTATACACCAAATATGGTGGAATTCTTCCCTATCATCCCGACCACAGGTTCGATTACGAAAAAATTCGTCTCGTTGCGCTTGGATATCTCAAAAATAATGGCGATATTGTGGTCAATGAAAATAAAATAGGTTGGTACGAAGAACCACTTGTAAAACAGAATTAATTATGGCACGATACGTAACAGAGAAAGAAGTTGAACAGTGTTTTCACTCATGTCAATTTTTTAACACGAGTGGACACATCATGGAATGCACCCATCCTGATTTTGGTGAAGTGGAATGGGAAAAGAAATTGATAATTACACAAGATAATAGTCGAGGGAGAGTACCTGATAAGTGTCCATTAAGAAATGGAGCAACGGAAATCGTTTTAAGAATTAAACTAAAGAAATGAGTTGGGATGAAGATATAAAGTTACTTGAAGAAAACAATATTGAATGACTATGATACGAGAAAGAAATGGGTTAAGTTATTTTCCCCAAGAAAAAGAGTTCGTGAAGTACTTCAACAGACTCAAAGACACTGGTAAGACTTTCGATGAAATCGAAGCCATCCTACCACAAATCGAAAACTATTATTACGAAATGGTTGTTGTACCAGAATATCGTGAACCAGAACCAACATTGGAAAATCTATTCTTGAAATGGAAGCAGTCGATAGAGCACCCGTTCTAAAAAAGAAATACTGGTATTTCACCGAAGTCTGGTGCTGTGTCCTATGTTGGAGAGAGAACCGATATAGGGAACGCAGGTACACACCAAAACCCACAGACCCATCAAAACGAACAGTATGGCATGACGAGGCATGCCCTGAACACTTTATATAAATCTTAATTAAAATGAACTGCACTGAAATTCATCTGGGTTTACCCCAAAAAGAAATCAGGGACTTCCTATCCCAACAAATGGTATTGGCATTCGAAGCCGAGAATAAGAATAAGAAAGCAACTCAGAATTATAGAGATTTTGATAATACTTTCGAATGGGCGAAGCACGATGCCAGAGAACAAATTAAATATCTTAAACAGTATATCATTAACATCGAAAATAAACAAGCCATTCTTAAATTAATTGAGAACAACGGTTGGAAAGAACACGATGTCAGTGATGACGTTCACAATGATACCGAGCATAGACTTGGCATGTGTTTCATTGGGACAGACGAAGAGTATAAAGTTTTAATTGAAAAAATATATGAAAATCATGAGTGAAAAGAAACAAATTTATATTATTGGAAGTCTGAGAAATGAAAAGATTCCTCATATTGCAAAACAACTCAGGGAATTGGGTTTCGATGTGTTTGACGACTGGTTCAGTCCCGGTCCTGAAGCCGATGAATTTTGGCGCAAATATGAACAAGTAAGAGGAAGTACTTACAAACAAGCACTCAGCAATTGGGCGGGAAAGCATGTATTTGAATTCGATAAGTTTCATATCAACAGGTCACAAATCGGTGTACTTATAATGCCAGCAGGTAAATCAGGTCATTTGGAACTTGGTTACATGATTGGTCAGGGAAAACCCGGTTTTATATTCTTTGAAGAAGAGCCAGAAAGGTGGGATGTCATGCACCAATTCGCAACAGAGATTTGTGTTACGATGGATGAATTAAAAAAAGAATTAAAAAAGTTGCTATAATTTGTAACATATCTACTTAGTTTTCGTATAATCAGTATGTTTAACTAAAATTTTAAATTATGAAAGCAATTATTAGATTCGCATTGACATTATTAATTGGAGCAATTCTGGGATATATTTTCCACACTCCAATCGACACTAAACTCAAAGCCAAATTTGGTTCTGAACGAGTTGAAAAAACCAGAGCGGTTGCCGAAGAAAAACTTGGTAACGTTGCTGAAAAGGGTGTTGAAGTTGGTAAAGCAGCCGTTAAAGCAGGTAAAGAAGCACTGGATTCTACAAAAACGGAGTAATGAACTACGAAGCAAACATCGGTAGGCGGGTTACCAAAGGCAGTATCTCTACAGGGGATGCGAATCGTAAGAAATTCAAATCTGGACTGTATATCAATACCGTGAAAGGTGTGATAAATCATCTCGTCCTTAACATACCCGCCTACACTTTTGATGAAGACGACAGTTATGTAGAGTGTAGAAGGTGCTTTATCATTGACACACATGAAGTTGTAGACCTTGTTTATCACGAAAATGAAGACAATATTGCATTTCAAGGCACTCAGCAGGAATGTCATGATTGGGTTTCTGAACAAGGGGGTGCTACTTTCACGTATGAGGTCAAACCGATAATAATGAAATCATGACACATAAATTAAAAGGAATTGCAGAAACCAGAGAGGTTTGGCTTGATGGCATGCCACTCGACCCCGAACCAAGTCTGGTAATAAGAAATCATAGTCCCGATGGATTCAATTGGGGGTATGGTGGGTCGGGTCCCGCTCAATTGGCACTTGCCGTTATTCTTGAACTTACTGGAAAACCAGAAGGTTATCAGGAATTTAAATGGAAAACCATTGCAGGATTACCGCAAGGACAGGATTTCGATGTTGAATTCACGTTATAATATGAGTATTAATTAAAAACAATGGAAAGAGAACTCCGTCTCGATTTTTGCGAAGTATGTTTTCAAATGACAAATCACTTAGGTGATGAATGTCAAAAGTGCAAAGCCAAAGAAAATAAAACCAGTCGATATGATGATGATGATATTGATGAATATAGAATAAAGAAATGAAAGAACGACAAGAACTCTGGTGTCACGAATGCCAAAAATATGTGCAATTCGATATTGATGTTGAATTGGATGGAGACCATATTATTGTATGCCCCAATTGTAAGCACGAACACTGCCGAGTAGTAAAAGATGGCAAAGTAACTGAGGTACGTTGGGATAGTAGAAATGGTGGTGGTTGGACTGGTAATGCCTACATGACAAGTGGTGCAACATCAACAAATGCCAGTACATATAATACTTATAGTGGCACAGTTATGGCGAGTGTCAGCACACAATTTACTTATGGTGCGTGGATGAATCTTAGTACAGGAACAGCATAATGGAATACGATAATAAAATAAGTTTCGAATCAGTCGTTCAGGCTGACCCTACCCTGAAATTCCTTATCAGGGATAGTCAGTTTGATTTCGACCTGCTTGAGCACCAAGTAAACATCAGGGGTGCAGCAGTTGTATTGGCTATTTCTAAATGGATTGATATAAATTACAGATAATGACAAGAGACGAAGCATTACAGGCAATGATAGACGGTGAGAAAATAAGTCATAGATTCTTCACCAGTGACGAATACATCTATATGATTGCACAAAACATCTTTACCGAAGACGGAGTTAATTGTGGAACGTCTTATCAAGAATTTTGGGTGGAAAAGGGTGGAAGACTTGGTGGAGAACTTTGGCTTACTGATTGGGAGATATACAGGGAAAATAATGGAAACTAAATTTGAAAAAACAGCAGTATTAAGTGGTGATGTTTACCGACACTTTGGTATTCATCCCAACACAGTATCAGTATATGGTGATAAGGTTGAGGATATTGTTGTGGTTGTAATGAAGATAAGTGAAGACCAGAGCATTCCCGAACCTAATAGTAAACCTGATAAGCCAGATTATTGGGTGTGGTATGACGAAGATACTATACTCACTAAACGTGGATTCAGTAACATGTTGTATGCACAGAGATTTTTACTTAATATGTGTTTCCCCGCAGGAATAAAAGGAAGTGAAGATGCTGGTCGAGGTAAAGCATATCGTGTTGAAATCGTTGAAGTAAAGGATTATAAATTAGAAAATTTATGAAAATATATGAACTTAAGAAATACGGAAGACATGAAATAACTGGACGTGGAACTGTGTTTTCTGTTCATCGTGACGATAATGATGTAGAAGGAATTGAAACTGGTTCTATTGTAACAACGACAGATGATAGAAAACTCTATAAGGTCACAACCATTGAAATGTTTCGTAATATGGTAGGTGTTGGAAAAAACATCGGGATACTGGTAAAAGAATATGAAATAAATGATGAAGATATGAAAGAATTAGCAGATGGTACTCAGGTTAGTTCAAGAAGTTATTACTTCGTATTGGATTTCAATGACCGAAACAATAAGAAAATCATGTATGATTTGTATGGTGTAATGCGGTTACATGAACTCACTAAACACCAATACATTTATTTATTTAAACATGCAATTGAAGCCGAACTTAAAAGTCTGGAATCATGAAAGACACTAAGAGAAAATTCGCAATCATCACTGTTGATACCAATGACGGTGACTACGAAAGTCACACCATTGAAATAACTGAAGAACAAGCATTGGTTCTCTCTCGTGTGGCAATTGCAATTAAAACGTTTAAACCATACACTGTTGATAGACATGATTTGGTTTGGACGTTCAATCACAATTTCCCGACTGGTGACTGCTTACGTGCTGACTTAAGTGAATTATCACCAAAAGAATATTATGTAGAAACCAATAAAATCACTGAAGAAGATTTTCAGGACTTCATGGGGTTAATGCCGTATTGTGAGTTTGGTTTTCATACCGTAATTGGAATCAGAATTCTTGCAGTTATTGGTGATATTAGATTAATATGATGACACAACAAGAAAAAGAACAACGGTTGCCTTATATAACCCATTCAACCAAATATTTGAATTTCATCATCACGAGGTTCAAACCTAAGACGATGGTAATTGCGGTTGTGAATAAGAAAAGTGGTGATGAATTAGGAAGAATTGAATGGTATGCTGCTTGGAGACAGTATTGTTTCATACCTCATGGTAATACAGTCTGGAATACCGATTGTCTACATGACATTCAAAACTTCATTAATACACTCATGTTGAAACACGTACCCCAACCACAAGTTGTTGGTGTTTTGTGTAAGAATCTTAAGGAATTCGTTGAGTGGTCAGAAGTCAAACATAAACGTTCTGCAAGAAAATACGATGGAAGTCGTAGAATTTACAGACATGGTAAAACAAAATATATTGGATTATCACAACCAAATCATTGTGTGGGATTGGTACTTAATAAAATCATTGAAACCGATATGGTGCAACAAAACAAAAATTATCAGATGTTATTACGTAATGCCAGACTATGTTTGAATAGATAATTATTGAATTTGCGAAGTATTTATCTAAAAACACATAGATGCCGAGCATTAAAGATATAATCAACGAAGAAATAATGACTACCGTTGCCAACTTTCCACAGTTTGGTAACAGGTTGAAATCAATAAGTGAGACTGGTGAAGGTAGCAGTACTCCTTATCCATTCAAATTCGATGATGTTAGTTACAACGAAGTTAATTACAATTTCGACACCGAAGAAGATGAATATGTTGTCATTATAAACAACATTGATATCTATGCTGGTGTCTGGGAAATGCAATTCGGAACAGTTGGTGGTACACCCCAAGACGTTACAAATAGAGGTAAAATATTTAATGTCATGGCAACCATTCTGCAAATCACCAATGACTTCATCACGAGATTCAAACCCAATACGCTGAGATTCAAGCCAGAGAAAGATGAAGAACGTGCAGACGATAAGCGAAGGTTCAATATCTACATGCAATACATTAAGAAAAACATGATACCTGCATACATGGTTTTCGAATACGGTGATTATATTGTGATTGAAAGAAAAATAAAAATAAAATCAAACATCCCTAAAATATAAGACTATGCCACAATTTGATGACACCTATGTAATGGATTACACAGCAGAAGAACTTGAGTATTTTAAAAAAGAAATGCGTAAATATAAACTACCTTGGATAACAAAAGCATGGAAGAAAGTCGGTGTACCCTTCATCAGATACAGTTTTCTTCCAGCATTAATTCTTATTACAATTTTTGGAATTATTTATAATGGGAGTGCCTACGGTCAGAACGAATGGATGTGGACAGTTGATAAAGCAATTGGATTGTTTTATATTTTGGGTTTTGGTGGATTCACACTTATCTCTCACGTGGCTGAACTCATTAAAACAAACAAATTAAGACGAAGATTAGGTCTAAGTCAAAGAGACTTTAAAATATTAGTGATTGTTAACCAGATAACTGGTATGTAATTATCTTCATTTTTTTGTAACATATTTAATTGACTTTCGTATAAGTTGGTATGAGAATACCACGAAAATTCATTGGAGGTCAGAGAGAATTCTTACAGAGTCTCTACAAAATAAAATATATACACTACCGAGACCTTCACAAACAAATCGACAGTACTAACTTTCAAATATGTACGAAAGCAGATTTCAAGGCAATCGACCAAGATGCCGACCATGATAACGTACATGAAACTTGGGGTAGACTCAAACACAAAAACATTGTGACTTATGAACACACAAGTAGAAGTAACTCACAATACTTCATTGATGACAAAGAGAACGTTTATAGATTCAGTAACCATTGGGGTGCTGTGGCGAGTTGCGAGTGGACACGAGAAGGTCAGGGTCAATTAGCAATGAGTGTATTCGAAAGCGGTGATTGGGAAATCGGTGTTGTCAACCTCAAAGACTTCGAGGTATTTAGAAGAAGTATTGATAGGAAACAGGATAAAATATTGAATCCAGTATGGATAGAACATATGAAGTCTCTGACACCAACAAGTGAGAAACTCCATGAGTTGAAATATCATCCAGATTTCAAAGATTTACCGAGTAAAGACAAACAATTTATTGGTCAGAACTTCGGTATATTTAGAAAAGAATTAAGTTATCTTGATAAAGTCGAAAATATTAATTAATTTTACAACTATGAATCCAGTACTTGGTGCATATATGATGATGGGAATGTCAATGATGGAAGACATGAAGACCCAATCGGAAGAAAGGAAAGAACTTATTCTTGCCGAATGGCGAAAATCAAAGGACTATCCCCGAAAGAAAAAGAAAAGAGTACGGAAAGAACTACAACTGGATTGGAGTATTGCTTGCTGGAATCCGTTTGAAGACCTGAATTTTTAATTAAACCTTATATCTTCCTCGCAGTATTTATGATAAATCTTTATCATGAATATCAAAGATATAGTAAACGAGGAAACCCAACATGTATTACGAGAAATCGTAACTGGTGCGGATTCTCGCATACCAACCTACCCATTTCACCAAGAATCAGAAGGCAGTTTTATAATTGATGTCGATGATGAACAAAAAAATGTTCACGTCAAATATCAAGTTACTTTTAGTCCAGAAGGAAACCGTGATGAAAAAGCATATAGTATAGCATTTAAAGTCAGGGGTGGAGACTATAACACAATAACTGGTTTCGGAATTCAATTCAGAATTCTGGCAACAATCTCGAAACTCGTACAGGAACAAGTAGCAATACACCAGCCAAACATCTTGACCTTTCAACCCGTTAAAGCCAGTGGTGAGAAAGGTAATAGAAGATT
>Ga0307377_10000550_pt1 | contig 49257 bp, 35 predicted proteins | sample TR3MG_FD_202535 | JGI IMG/M metagenome (GOLD analysis project Ga0307377, IMG submission 202535) | Soil microbial communities from Risofladan, Vaasa, Finland - TR-3 | ecosystem: Environmental > Terrestrial > Soil > Coastal area > Acid sulfate soil | place: Finland: Risofladan, Vaasa | collected...
CTCCGATAGGTGGTCTATCCAACAACACTCTACCGAAGGTGCCGGTGCCTTTCCTCGTTTCGCAGCTCTCTGGCACCACTCCCGTCGCTTGCTCCCTACCTGTTACCTATGTATGGTAACTCAAGAGTGTCGCGGCCGCGCGGCATTGACTCCGCCTGCCGATTCTGATACAGTCGCGGCACAATCCATCTTCGTGCCATGCCTTCCGAATTGGGTTATCGGACGCCGTAGAGGTGTGGCCGAGGAAGCCACCGCAGGGGAGGAACGAGCATGTGCGTTCCTAGGCCGTTTTCGCTCAGTTTCATGCTGCTGACGGCGCTGGCGCTTCTCTCGATGCCGCTGATGGCGGCCTTCGAGATCCCACTCGCCGGGCAGCTCGCTTACGGAGTGCCGCACGATGTCGCCGTGTCGGGCGACTACGCCTACGTCGCATCACAGGAAGCCGTTTCGGTCTTCGACATCTCCAATGCCGCGAACCCGATTCAGGTCGCGGTGATAGACACGGCCGGCTCGGCGGAGGGGGTGGCTGTATCGGGCAACTACCTGTATGTGGCCGACTGGAGCGCGGGGCTGCGGCGCTTCGACATATCCAACCCACTGTCCCCGTCAGCGGCGGGCGCTGTTGACACTCCCGGCTATGCCTACGGCGTGGCGGTGGCCGGCGGGAAGGCGTACGTCGCCGACCACGCGGCAGGGCTGCGTGTTTTCGACGCGACCACCCTGGCCGCGGTCGACTCCTATGACACGGCGGGGTATGCGTGGGATGTGGCGGTGTCCGGCGGGTATGTGTTCATCGCCGATGGATTCGGCGGCCTGGTCGTCCTCAACGAGGGCGACCTCTCGGTGGCGGCGACGTGTGCTGCGACCGATCGAATACTGGACGTGGCGGTGGAGGGGGACTTCGCCTACCTGGCGGACGGGACGGCCGGGCTCAAGGTCTTCCAGATTTCGACTCTGACGTGTGGGTACGGGGAGCTGTCCACGACCGGCAAGGCGTTCGGCGTTGCGGTGGACGGTGATTTCGCCTATCTGGCGGCGGGAACGGCGGGGCTGCAGGTGATCGACGTGAGGGACCCGAGCAACCCGATTCTCGCCGATTCGTGCGATACGCCGGGGCTGGCCTATGCGGTGGCGGTGGCCGGCGATGTTGCGTACGTTGCGGACGAGGCGGGGGGGTTCATTGCAGTTGACGTTGAGGGATCGCCTACGCCGACGCTCGTCAGCCAGGTGGAGACTGGCGGCAACGCGGAGGCAATCGCCGTCGCTGACGAGATCGCCTACGTCGCCGACGGCAGCGGGGGTGTGGTGGCGTTGGATGTGTCTGACCCGACGGACCCGGAGCAGCTGTGGGTCTGCTCCGAGGCGGGCGTCCAGGCGATGGATATCGCCGTGTCTGGAGACTACGCCTACGTCGCCGACTGGGATGCCAAGCTGCGAGTGATAGATGTCTCCGTACCGGCCGTGCCCGTGTGCGCCTACGGATTGGAGGCGGTCTCCGGCCATCCGAACGGCATTGCGGTGTCGGGCAACCGGGCCTACCTGGCGGCGGCCGATGCAGGTCTGGTGCCTGTGGATATCAGCAATCCAGCGCTGCCGAGCGCGCTCTCGGCGATAGACACGCCCGGCTCGGCAAACGATGTGGCCGTTTCCGGCGACTACGCTTTCGTGGCGGATGGAGCTTCCGGGCTGCAGATTATCGACACGACGGCGCCGACCGCGGCGATGGTCGCGGTGGCGACGAGCGGATACTGTTGGGGCATTGCCCTCGACGGTGACTACGCCTACCTTGCCAGCGGGGACGCAGGGCTGGAGGTGGTGGACGTATCGACGCCGGCGACTCCGAGCCTGGAGGCGACCCTGGCGCTGGCGGGCTCGGCGCACAGCGTGTCGATCTATGGAGACTACGCCTACCTGAGTGTGGGCAGCAAGGGAGTGGCGGTCGTCGATGTGAGCGATCCGACGAATCCCAGCCATGTCACGACCTGTGGGACGCCATCGGTTCCGGGGCCGTCGGACCTGGTGGTGGCGGGCGGCTACGCCTATGTGGCGGATGCGGAATCGGGGATGGTGGTGATCGACCTGCTGCCGCCGTATACTATGCTGGCGCGGCGCCAGAGTCCATCCCTCGGGGAGAAGCTGGCTGTCGTGGAGCAGTCTGACGGGTCCGCGGTCGGGTACGTCGCGAGCCGGTCGAACGGCCTTCAGGTCGTCCAGGTGAGCGACGCGGATGAGGCGGGGAATCCGGCCTTCATCCGATCGAAGCTGGGCCTGGGTGATGTCACGGATGTAGCGGTGCAGGACGCCTATGGATATGTGGCGGACGCGAGCGGCCGTCTCTACATCGTCGGGCTGACGAATGCTACCAATCCGAGCGCGGTCGGCTCGGCGCTGACTTCGGGCTCGGCGCGGGGTGTGGCGGGCACGACGATCAGCTCGGGAAAGTATGCGCTCGTAGCGGACGGGAGCAAGGGGCTTTCCGTCGTCTCCACACAGGTCGTCAGCAACCCGTTCGAGAAGGGGACGTTTGACACGCCGGGCTGGTGCTCGGATGTGGTGCCGACGGTTTTGGGCGGCGACCCGTTTGCGTGCGTTGCGGACGGCGAGTCCGGGATCCGCTTGATCAACCTTTCGTCGATCGGGACTCCGGACGTCAGGGTGTTCTCCGACGATTTCGAGGACGGCATCGAGGGATGGTCGACCGGGGGGACGGTCGAGTGGTACACGGGCACGCCAAGGAGAGGCACTCACAGCGTCCGGCTGCGCAACGATGGGAGCATCCAGCAGACGATTTCGACCGTCGGGTACTCGAAGATCTGGGTGTCGTACTACCTGGCGGCTGCAGTCAGCACGACCGGATCGGCGGTGACGGCGGAGTGGTTCGATGGGTCGAGCTGGACTCAGCTGAAGCAGATCCAGCCGGGCGATGTCGATGAAGACGCCGTGCTTCACCCCTTCACGCACGAGCTGACGACAGCGGCGGACGGTAACGCGAGCTTCGCGCTGCGGTTCAAGCTCACGGGCAGCGCGAGCGGCGACTACGGCTATGTGGATGACGTGATCGTGCGCTCGTCCAGCTCGTCGGACCCGTATGAGGTCGGATTCTGCAACACGCCCGGACAGGCGCGCGGTGTGGCTGTGTCCGGGGATTACGCCTATGTTGCGGACGGCGACCGCGGCCTCCGGGTGATCGACATTTCGACGCCGGGCGATCCGCTGGAGGTGGGAAGCTACGACACGAGCGGCTACGCGGAGTCGGTGGAGATGATCGGGAGGGTGGCGATCGTCGCCGACGGCAGCGGCGGGGTCGTGCTGGTGGACTGCGACTCGCCTACGAGCCCCGTCGAACTTGCCTCCTACGCCACATATGGCTCGGCGACGGACGTGGACGTGGTGCAAGGCCACGCCTATGTGGTCGAGAACGGCTGGGGCCTGACGGTTCTGCGCCTCTGGTATACGTTCAAGGACGTCCTGTTCAGCAACTGGGCGTTTACGGAGGTCGAGGCGGCGGTTACAAATGAGATAACCAAGGGATATCTGGATGGGCTCTATCATCCGGAGATCATCTGCTCGCGGGATCAGATGGCGGTGTTCATCGCCCGGGCGCTGGCGGGGGGAGATGAGAGTGTTCCCGATCCGGACACAGGCACGCAGACGTTCCTGGACGTAACCAGCGAACACTGGGCATATAAGTACATCGAGTACTGCGCCGCCGAGGGGATCGTGGAGGGCTACAACGAACGCAACGCCCTGTACTACCGGCCGCTGTTCACGGTGACCCGCGATGTGATGGCTGTGTTCATGGCGAGGGCCAACGGCTGGGTCGTCAAGGGAGAAGACATGGACACGGCCGGGGATCTCTTCCTGGACGTCCTGGAGGGACACTGGGCCGGGGCGGCGATCGAGGCCTGCATAGACAACGGTGTGGTCAAGGGTTACGACGACGGATACTACCGTCCTTGGCTTGCGGTCACGCGGGACCAGATGGCCGTGTTCATCTACCGGGCGTTCGATCTGTAGGCCGGCGCGGAAGCGACAATGAGAGGGGGCAGGCCTTCGGGCCTGCCCTCTTTTTCTGTCTGCCGGGGAAGTTGACCGGGATCGGATGAGGGGTCATTTCCGCCAAGCGGGCTGCCTCGCCAGCCAGTCGATCGCCTTCTTCCTGGCCCTTTCCTCGTTTCGACCTTCGCTCTTCATGATGAACCGGGTCATCGACTCCAGCTTCTCTTCGTAGGACTGCATGGTGCCGTCGGGCCGGGCGCAGTGGAGGCAGTAGACTTTGTGGGGATCGCCCCCGGCGCGGTCGGCCGCCGACTCCATGGGCATGCCGCAGGCGATGCACCTCTCGGACATATCGGGCCTCCTCGCTTGCTCTCGCACGGCTGCTAAGAGCGTCTATCAAGACCGCTTGCGCTCCGCAATCAGAACCGCCCATGTGCCACCAGAGGCCGGGGCCGGCCGTTCTGATAGCGGTTCTAAGGAAAGCTGAAGGCATCCAGGATGGGGGTTCGACGCCGGCGGCTGGGTCCCTGCGGAAGAATGGCGACGCTCTCGGGATGGGCTAACGACACCTGGATCCACTGTCGTGACCGGACTCCAAAAGGCTTGAGGCAAGCGAGAACTTATGCGGCGGTTGCTTTGTCTAATCGTATGTGAGGACGTTCGGCCGGAGGAGGCCTTTCGGGCAGAGGCAGAGAGGAGTGATGGAGATGCGACTGAGAGGGATGCGACTGTCTGTGACCGTGGGTTCAGTGTTGCTTCTTTTCATTCTCGCCGTCGCTCCGGCTGTGGCGGAGGACATTCCGGCGTTTCAGTTTGGGTTTGGACAGCCGGCGATCGAGCAGATGACGGAGTACGTGACCGGGCCCTGGGGCTACAGCGCGCGCGCCGTGGTCCCGCCGATTGCCGTGGACGGAGCTCGCACGTACATAGGCGGTCGCGATATCGACGTTTTCGAAGCGAGCGGGGATTGGACGGAGTTCTGGCCGGTTTCGTCCCCTGCGCACAGCCTGGGAGATCTGGACCCCTACCTGGTTGCCTCGCGTTCGTACCGCTGGGTGATGGATTTGGATGTCGGGCCGAGCGGCGAGGTCTTCGCCCTCGATCAGAACTATGCCTCCGTCCACCGATACAGCGGGGAGGGGGTATTCCTCAACGGGTGGGGGGGGCGTCCGGGAGATAGGCCGGGGGGCTTCTACCATCCGGTGGCACTGAGCGCAGCGCCCGACTCTTCGGTCTACGTGCTCGATTCGGGACCGGGCAGGATACAGCGCTTCATCACGACCGGTGAGGTTCTCGGCATTTGGAACACGCCGACGGGATCCGGGACCGATATTTGCTGGGCGATCGACATTGCGGCCGACGCGGGCGGAGTGTGGGCGCTCGTGCAGACGACCGACTCCTATGGCGGCTATCGGGACTGTCGGGTGCACCGCTATTCGGCGGCCGGCGTCGAGCAGGGCAGTTGGAGCCTGGGTCAGGAGGGGGTGTGGGGGACCCAGATAGACGTCGATGCGGCCGGCAATGTGTGGGTGCTGTTCCGCAGCGACGGGAATCCGCGGCTTCAGCGGTTCGATGGTGGCGGATCGCTCCTAGTCGAGGTGAGCGTTGATCCGGGCACCGAAGAATTCGCCATTTCGCCGGACTCGGAGCTCCATGTGCTAGTGTCTCAAACATGGCAGGCGCCGCCGATGGGCTATGTCTCGTATCGCCTCGAGGTGAAGGACTTCGGGGGAACCACGCTCCAGACGCTGGGGGACGAGGCGGACATGCGTGCTCGCGGAACGAACGCCTTATGCCGCACGCTGGCGGTCTCGCCGGAGGGGGACGCCTACACGCGGGAGTCGTTGGACGAGGGGTTGGTGGGCTATGTAGCGCACTACGACCCGGCCGGCGGTCTCGTGGAGGTTGTGGAGACAGATGATTACCCGATATACGACCCCGTGAGTGATGCCATCAAGTTTCTGGACGAGGATGCATTGCTAGGCACTCCTGGGCCGGACGGGAGCTTCTACGCCTTTGACGGCTGGGCTTATGAAGATGGACGATGGACCGCTTTCGTCCGCAAGTACGCCTCGGGCGGTCAGCTCCTGGAAGAGCTGGAGATTCCGGGGCCGGCCGGTTCGGGAGCGCTATACGAGTCGGGCAGCTACGCGTGCGAGTTCGGCCCCGACGGTCACTTCCGTCTCGTTCTCCTGCTCGTCGATGAGAGCGACTCGCCTCAGCTGCTGTGGTGCGGGACCGTGACGACCGGGGGGCGGCTCGTCCGCTCGTGGTCGAGCAAGCCATCAGGTCAGGCGGCGTACGCGGACGCACTGGCGGTGGACGGAGGGTCGAACGTCTACATAGCTTTCGACTTCATTGAGACATCGTGGGTGCACAAGTACTCCCCGACGGGCGCGTTCATCGGCAGAGTGGGAGAGTGGCGCGGAGAGCGCTATACGGAGTCTCTGATCCACTCGGTCGGAGCGATGAGCTTCGATGATTCGGGATGGCTGCGGGTGCTCGACCGTGCGGCGAACCGAATCCTTGCGTTCGCCTATACGCCGGGTCCGTTTCCCGATGTCCCTTACTGGCACTGGGCGAAGGAGGCGGTGCGAGCGACGGTCGAGGCGGAGATCGTGGCGGGCTATGATGACGGGCTCTACCGCCCGAACGAAGCGGTGACGCGAGCGCAGATGGCAGTGTATGTCTCGCGGGCGATGTGCCACGGGGAGAGCAACGTTCCCGAGGGGCCGGCGGAGCCGACGTTCACCGACGTGGGAGCCGATCACTGGGCCTACGACCACATCGAATACTGCGCGGGGACGGAGATCGTCCAGGGGTACGCGGAGGGCACCTACGTGCCATGGCGCACGGTGGATCGCGCGCAGATGGCCGTCTACATCGCCCGGTCGATCGCCACGCCCACGGGCGAGGAGGGCTTGGTCGACTACGACCCGGAGGGATGGCAGCCGTTCTCGGATGTCCCGACGACCTACTGGGCCTACAAGCACATCGCCTACGTCGCCGATGCCGGGGTCGTGAAAGGGTACCCGGACGGGACGTACAAGCCAGAGGTTGTCGTGACGCGCGACCAGATGGCGGTGTATGTCGGGCGAGCGTTCGGGCTTAGTACATAATCGCGACCGACAGCATCGCCCAGGAGCGCATGTCCAGCCCAACGGGAGGTAACGTCGTAGCGGCGCTCGTGGGGCTTTGCATCCCAGTGCTCGCAGGCCAGCGTCATAGTGAAGTCGATTTGTGTGAGGAGCCATCGCCGCTGCTGGAGGTCGAGCTCCTCGACGTGCACTCCGGAGAGGGTGTCGGCCACCGCTTCCGCGGCCCGGACCGCAAGCTCGGCGTCGGTGATGAGGGGAGCGATTTCGGCCAGCCGGTCCTGCCATGCCGCCCGGTCGGCCTCGATCTCCTGCCTGTGGTCGGCCAGTTCGCCGGCGGTGATCTCCTCGTCGGCCCTGAGGCGGATGTACCTGTCGAGCTTCGCATTGAGTCCGTCAAGTGCCCGCTCCAGACGCTTCTTCTCCTCGACGAGGCCGGGCAATGCCTTCTGCCGCGTCGCGTCCGCGTAGGCTTGGGCCATGTGGGGGCTCTCGGCAAGCTCGGTAAGAAGCTCCATCGCTTCAGCCTCCAGACACTCGGCTGGCACGTACCGCGCCCGACAGGGCTTGCTCTCGTTCGCCTTCTTCTTCGAGCAGACGTAGTACCGGAGCATGGGCGCGTGCGATAGCTGGTGACCCACCATCAGGGAGCCACACTCGGCACAGACGAGGTGACTGTTCAACAGGTGCGCGTTCTTCATAGACCGCCGGGTCTTGGTCCGATGGTGCGCCCGCGCCTTCTGCGCCTGCTGCCACTGCGTCTCGCTCACCGCGGGCTCAGGTATCAGGTCATGGCGGGCGAACCACTCCGCTCCATCCTCAGCCCACACTCGCCAGCGCCCAGTATAGCGCACGTCTTTCAGCATGTTGGCCACGTTTGAGGGCGACCAGCGCGCGCCCCTCTTCGTGATGTGCCGCTCATTCAGGGTCGCCGCGATCTTGCGGATGGTGAGGCCTTTCTTCGTCGCCAGGTCATAGACGAGCCGCACCGTCCCCAGTTCCTCAGGGATGACCTCCAGCCGGTTCGGTATGCCCTTTCGCAGATCCCCTGGAATCCACCTGTATCCGAAAGGTTCCTGCCAGTAGACGATCTCACCCCGCTTGGCATAGGTCCGCCGGCCGTTGTCGCACCGCTCACGGATGCGCCTCGCCTCTTCTTCTGCCAGCAGGCCTGTTATGAGGTACAGCACCTTCCCGCCGAACGCTTCGAGGTCAACAGGTCCCCTCTCCGTGTGGAGGGTGACCTTGGCCCGCCGCAGCTTCACGGCGATCTCGCCGGACACGTCGGCATTCCGGGCAAGCCGATCCTCATGGTAGACGGCCAGGTGGGAGAACTTGCCCGCAGCGGCGTCTGCCAGGAGCTTCTGCATCGCCGGTCGGTTCGTCAGGTTGTCCTTGGTGGCACTCCTACCCGCGTCCTGGTAGTGCTCGACGACCTCCCAGCCTTGCGCCTTGCAGATACTACGGGCAATCTGCTCCTGCGCCTCCAGGCTCGCCGCGTCCGCCGTCGCCTGCCCCGGTGAACTCACCCGGGTGTACACCGCCGCGTGCTCAGTCACGTCAGACCTCCCACACCAGAGGACACCTCAGCCGCAGAACGTCTCGCGTGGCAAGCACGGACGGTGCCGAGGTGTCCAGAGGTGATCTCTGAAGTGCCAGGCCGTTCCGCGAGCCCTCCCTGCTTGCCGGCCACAACCTGCCATACAATCGCCGCCCTGGGAAGGCCCCCGGGCTGCATTGTTGTCGCCGAATCGGCGCCGGGTGCCGCGTGGCCTGCATCTCGCCTGCCTGCGCGTCTCTGGGTTTGCTCGTCGGTGCGTTCACCGTCTCTATCTCCTACTCACTTCTGACCCTTGCTTCCCGGCACACAAGTCCATCTCCGGGGCCCCGTAGTCGCCCGCCCCCAGAGAGGCCCATCGCACCCTTGTGCAACAGTAGGAAGGTGTCTCCTACTGTTGACGTGCGTTTCCTATTGTTGCACCTCCCCCTGGCACGGCTGAATCCAGGCCGCCGGAAGGACGAGGCGGGTGGCTTTCCCTCCACCGCCGTCCGCCGTGTACTCCTGGCCGAGTATGACATGCACGCCGAGAGCGCGCAGCCGATCTAGAAGCCGGACGACCGCCCGTCCGTTGGATAGCTTCCCTTCGTCGCTCACATGGCTCACGCCGGTCGCGCGTGCAAGCTGCCGGTAAGAGGCGCCGATGCCTTCAGGGTCCCCCAAATCTAGCGCATAGGTTTCCGCCTGCCTCATCACCCAGCGGAGCGCGTCGCGGGTCAGCGCGTCGATGGAATCGCCCAACGCGGTGATGGCTTCGTGCGCTCGAGTGTACTGGGCGATCCGGCGTTCGGCGAGCCGGTGCCGCAGCTGTCGCAGCGTCCAGAAACCACAGCCCGCGAAGCAGCGCCCGATCAGGCGGCCGTCATCCTTCCCAGGAAAGACCGAGAAGCTGAATCGGGCGTCAGGGTGAAGTGGACAGGGACCGCGCCACGGGCCGCTGCCGCGCAGTTCGCCAAGCAACTCTCGCCAGGCGGCGAGTTCAGCCTCTGTGTCAGCCCTGAGACCGTGCGGTGTAATCGACGATTTGCTGGCCTTCTGATCCCGCAGGATCTCGCGAAGGTGCCGAGGCAGGCAAGGGATGGTGCCGCCAACGGGCCGCACCCATTCCTTCCCGTTCGTCGGAGGAAGTTCGACGTAATGACCGGGGCCGAGGAGGTGGATCTTGGGGCCGAGCTTGGCGAACGACGGCAGGGACTCGGCGCCTGTGAAGTACACATGGCGTCCATGCACCGTCGCCACTTCCGGGCCTTCCGGGACATCCCCCGCCGACAGCACGGCCTCGCCCGCGGGCCCGTCCACATCTACGCCGCACCACCCTGCGAGGATCAGATGCCCGATGCCCACGACGCGCTCGCCGTGGAAGGTCTGCTCGACCTCCGGCCAATCGGGGCGATCACCGCGGCGAGCCAGCGCTGTCCAGCAAGCGTAGTCATTCAGCGCTGGTTTCTTCCCAACGGCGCCAGGGACAGGGAACCACCCGCGCTGCCAGTGGTGCGCCGCTATATCGGTCAGCATCTCGCGGTCGAAGAAAGTCACCGTCACCGCTCGTCCCTGCCCTGCGCCTGGCGATATGCGGTGATCTGGTCGAGGTAGGCGCGCGACGAGTCGAAGAGCCATGGTCGGCCGTTGTCTCCAGTTACGTCGCTGGGGAAGGCCCGCCGGGGTTCATAGGCCGACCAATCCTCTTGCCCAACCTCCGCCAGCTCGCCGATCATCCTCTCCAGCCTCTCGATTTGCTCCCGATAGCGCCCTGTGACGGCCTCCACCTTGCGCGTCACGGCGAGACGTAACGCGGCCTCCTGCTCGGCTGCCTCCCGCTCGACATCCACGCTCCAGTAGTCCGTGAAGGCCTCCTCCGCCAGCGCTCTGAGTACGCCGGGGCGCAGGGCCTCTAGTGCATCCAACTCAGTCCCGCCCTCGCCATGCCGGTCTTCGAAGGCGCCCGCCCTCGATTCTGTCTCCTTCAGGGGGACGCGGGGGAGGTCGAACTCGGCCACCTGTTCGCCCGTCAGCGCGAGGTGCGCGAGCTTGACTTCGGGGATGGTGGGGTCGTTCGCGCAGAACCACTCGATCTTCCGTGCGATGGAAACCGGCATACAGGCGCCCGCCGGGTCGTGGTCCGAAAGGTAGAAGACACGCGTCGGCCGCCCCCGAGAACTGACGCGCAGCATCAGGTCGTGAACCGCGGTCAGAGATAGCTCGCCCTCGCCGGTCTGCAGAGTCGCCCCGTAGCGCCGGCAGACAGGGAGAAGCACGTCGTTCATGGTCGATTTCTCGATCCAGAGTTCCAGGTGGTATGGCTGAACCTGCGTGGGTTCGAACCCCTCAAGGTCCGGGCCGAGCCAAACCGTCGGCCTGGTTAGCTCAGGGACGTTGACCGTGACGCGCGCCTGTATCGAATCCCGCAACGGCGCCACCACGTGCGCCTCCGGGTTCTTCCGGTCCTCGATGTCCGCCATCTCGACGAGTCCGAGGTAGCGCGCCCGGAGCGCGGCCAGGCCGAGGTACTTCCAACATGCCTCGGTGTTCTCGTAGGGAGCGCCGTCGTGCCGGGCAAGGTCGCCCTGCGATACGGCCCAGTAGTGCAGTCGCCGCAGGTGAACGCAGGACGCCCCGGCCTGCTGCCAGAGCTCGGCGAACCACTCGGCTTGCCCTTTCGCCGTCGGAGTCCCCTGGTAGAAGGGGTCATGCTGAGGGGCGAGCGCCAGGAGGTCCCGGTAGGAACAACCGAGTTCCCGCGCGAGCGCCTTGATGCCCGCATAGTCTAGCGCCCTAGTCACCGCCCCACCCCCTCGGCGAGTGCCCGGATGGCCTCTTCGCACCGGCGGCGGGCCTCGTCGGGCTCCATGCCAATGGGCAGCTCCCTGCGAAAGGAGAACGTCGCGCCGTTCTTCGCGCGCTGCACGGACGCGACTCGGGAGGCACCGGCCGATCCATGCGCGCAGGCGGGGCCGGTGGCAGGAGGAGAGCCCGTCGGGGGTCTCCGCCCGTCCGGCACACTTTGCTCGCAATAATCGCCTGAAAGTGAGTCGTTCATTGCCGTCGATTCTGAAACTGAGAGGTCTGGCCGATCAGCCGGAGGCGTCTCTTCTGGGATTCGGTCATGATTCGCACCTTCGGCTGCCCTCCCGGCTGCCAAGGTCGCCAGGGGTAGATGGCGCAGTCTTCTGCACCACAGTCACTCTGATCGCCGGGCTGGCAGTGGCGGCAGTACTCGGCCACGAGACCCTTCGTGGCCCTGCGCCGGCCAGTCTGCCGGAAGGGGGAAGCCGCATAGAGCGGGCAGATGCTGGACGCGCAGTCGAAGGCGCCTCGCCTGCTCGTGGCTCCGAGGCAGTCGAGGCAGAAACGGCGAATGCAGGCCGAAACCCTTAGTGCTGAAGCTCTGGTGCTCGCTGGTTTGATCTGCTGCATCGCTCCGTTCCCTCCAAACGAAAGCGCCAGAGGACGAGTATCCTCGGCGCTGATCGTCATTCCTATGCTGGCGGCCGCAGCCGGCTGCGTCGCCTCAATGTTTCCGCTGTGGTTCTACTCCCGACCACTCCTCGCCGACCGCATCCTCTTCCACTCGCGTCTGCTCAGCCCGCCCCGTCCGGCCTTCGCGGGCGACCCGCGTCGCCGGCGCTGGCGATTCAGCGCTAGCTGCAGTCGAGCACCAGATAGGTACCCGTTGGTGTGTAGGTAGTCCCCGACCCATTCTAGATTGTCGTCGGCACACGTGACTCCGTACGTGCCCGCCCCTGGTCCTGGATCTTTGCCGCGTACTGGTTCATGCATCCGGCCACACCTCTGCCTTCCTGCCTCATTTCGAGGCCGCGTCTGCGGATTAACGGCTCCGCGACTGCGCCGCTATGAAGTCTGTGCTTGCTTCGGAGCGATGCTCAGCCGGTCCGGATCGGCAAGCAGTTCATCGAGAACCCGCACCGGGATACGATAGTGAGGTCGCTTGCCGACCTTCACCGCCGGGAGCCTCCCGGCCTTGAGCAGGCGATAGATCGTTCCCCTGCCTATCCCCAACCGGGCCGCTGCTTCGTGAGGACTCAGCGTCAGTGAAGCACTCGTTTCCATCTTCCAAACCTCTTTCCGCGGCTTGCCGCCGCCGTCTTCTACTACTTGCATTCTACCTCGGAGCGTTGTAGAATGCCGTTTATCGCAACTGCTACAAAAGAGGCTTGGGAGAATGGCTCGCACCCGACAAGAAGAGTTGCCGAAGCTCTGCGGAGAGCAGTGGCCAGCGGTTGACATGCAGGTTGACAAAGCGCTTGGACTGAAGGGATGGCAAACGCCCAACTACCTGCGCCCACAGGTCTACGCGGGTTTCGTTGACTCCCCCGATATCAACGTCAGCAGCTATAACCTCGCACGCTCCTCAGACCGAAACGCCCTCGCGCAAGTCTTTCAGCGCTTCGCCTTTCCCACAGCCAAGGGCGCCGCGGTAGCGAGTCTTCGAGTGGTGGCCCACCTTGACAGCAAGACGCTGGCGGCTATCCGCAGGAGCGTCCGCGTCAAGCAGGTGCCGAAGGGCTCGGACAGGCGGCCCACTCGTTTGCTGAAGTCCGACGCCCGGAACCTGGAGCTGCTCTCCTTTGTGGTCGAGCGCGTCATCCCGTTCGCCCAACTCCTCGAGAAGCGCTTGGGCAAAGAAGACACAGACGTCCGCCTCCGGCCGGGCCACCGCGGTCCGAAAGTAGCCGTCCCCCGCGATGCCCTCAAAGAGGAATGGAACCGCACTCACCCTCACGACACCATGAGCTCAGGGAACGTGCTGATGGGCCAGTTCTACCGGGCCGCCGCTAAACCTCATCTGCGTCGCGAGTTCCTCCTACGACTCAGCCAGATGGTAGACGAAGCATGGCAGCACCACATGGAGCACGCCACCGCGCCCACACAAGGTCTGGGTCACCTCCTTGCTCCCGACTCCCCTCGGCCGCGATGGAGATTGCCGCTGTCGCGTGGACCAAGTTGGCAGGAGATGAAGCTCGACACGTGGTGGGCATGGAAAGAGATGAAACCAGAGGAAGACGCTCTCCAGTTGCCTGAGCTTGTCCGGCGACGAGTGGAGGACATCATCTGGGCCGCCTCGCATGGCGACCCGGTGCGGTACTTCCGCGACCTCCCCCTGCGGGTATGGTGGTCTGCCAAACCCGTCACACTCGCAGAGCAGGTAGCACGGCAGAACGCAGTCGATGCCGAGCAAGCAGTCGCAGAGCCCCCGGCAAAGCCCACCCGTCCAGGCAGGACCTCCCGCCGGGCGCGGTGAACCGGGCTCCCAAGGGAGGTACATTTGTATGGCAGACATGGCGAGCAGGCGCACTATATCGCTCGCGGCAGCCCATCTCCTCGCCTGCACTCTTGCCCTCGCCACGACCTCGGTGCCGGCTGCGACCCTGCAAGGCATCCCATGTCCCGGCGGGACGCAACTGCAGTACCACAGGGGGCCCGACGGGGGCGAATTGCTGCTCTATCTGAACGGGAGCATCGTTCTCTGGCGACGCACGGATGGCTTCAGCGAGTCTCTTGCACCCGGTTCTGGGGCCTCCCTGAGTTCTAACGACAGGTACTTGGCGTTCAGGTCACGCTCGGCAGACCTCGTGGAGGATGACCCGAATGGCGACATTGAGGACGTGTTCTTCCGCGACCTCGCGACAGGAGCAACTGAACGCATCGCTTCCGCCACCAACAATAGTCAGAGCGGGATCGACTATTGGACCGGTGTCAGCGATGATGGTCGGGTCGTCTTCTTCACCTCAACCGCGTCGGACCTAGTGCCGGACGACACCAATGATTCTCAGGACATCTTTGCCTATGACCGCCAGACGGGTGCCATCGAGCGCGTCAACGTCGGCTATCAGGGACAACAGGACGCCTCCCTCCCATCCTATTCCTACCAGCGCCCCAGTGTCAGCGCGGACGGACGCTACGTCGCCTTTGCGTCGGCCGCAACCTGGCTCGTCCCGGGTGGCACGAATGGCCGGAGCCAGGCCTTCGTCCGCGACCGCCTAGCCCAGACGACTTACCTTGCTTCGGTCAACAGCCTGGGCGCGATGGCGAGCAAGAGTGTTTACTACGTCAGAATATCGGGGGACGGCCGCTATGTCGTCTTTACGACTCGCGCCCCCAACTTCTTGCCCGGCGCGTCCACCCTCATGCAGGTCTATCTGCGGGACCTCGTAGCCGGGACGACGCAGTGTATCAGCGCGGCGGCCAACGGCGAGCCAGGAGACGCGGACTCCACCCGGAGTTCGCTGACCCACGACGCGCGCTACGTTGCCTTCATCACCAGTGCCAGCAACTTCGTCATTGACGACGACAGACTAGACGAAGACATCTACGTGAAGGACCGCTCGACGGGCTCTCTGACTCGGGTCACCCTCACCACCACCGGCGAGCGGTTGCCCAGTACCGTGCCTGACCGGTGCGCAGTCAGCGCGGACGGACGTTTCGTGGCGATGGAGTCACACTCTTATCTCCCCTCGCAGTATCACATCTCCCTATGGGACCGGGATGGCCTGTATGATGTGCCGCAGTCCTGCTGGGCATTCGAGGCGATTGCCGGGTGTTTCGACGCGGGAATCGTCAGCGGGTTCGCGGATGGCGCTTATGGGCCGGCTATTGTTTTAGACCGCGCACAGATGGCTGTGTATGTTGTTCGTGCCCTCGCAGGTGCCGAGTCCAACGTGCCGGTATTCACAGCCACCCCCACTTTCCCCGACGTGCCGGCCGACAACTGGGCGCTGAAGTACATCGAGTACGCCGTGGATGAAGGTATAGTAGCTGGTTACGACGACGAGCTCTACCACCCTGAGTACTCGGTGGACCGTGCGCAGATGGCGGTGTACATTGCCCGTTCGTTGGTCGCTCCGAGCGGCGAGGCGGGGTTGGCCGCCTATGTCCCTTCTCAGCCACGCGACTTCCCTGACGCGTCGACTGGCTTCTGGGCCTACAAGCACATCGAATACTGCGTCGAACATGGCATCGTGAACGGGTACGATGACGGCCTCTACCATCCCGAGTACGCGGTTACCCGCGACCAGATGGCAGTTTATATCGCCAGGGCCTTCGGCTTGATGTAGGCTACCGAAGCCTCTTCCTCCCTCCTACTCCCCTCACTGCTCCGAGGAACCTGTCGCCCGGTGAGCAGGCCCGGTGCTTCGCCACCCCGTCGGCCTATGAGATCCGGCAGTACCGCCGGGTCGTCGCCGGGTCGGAATGTCCGAGCAGCTTCTGTAGGGTGAACGCTTCCCGCCGCTGGCACTCCCTCGTTGCGCCGAAGGCGCCTCCGTCAATCCGGCCCCACGTCAGCCTCCTCCACAGCTTGCGTCTCCCGCTCGATTGGCCGCGACCAGCGAGGGTGTTTCGCGAACGTCATCTCCGCGAAGGGTTCGGAGGTCGGCGACCCGCGTGCAGCACCAGCTCCTGCCGATGGGCTACGGCGTCCAGGGTGTCCCGAAGCGCCAAGCAGCATCGGCCCGAACCGTGCACACGTTTGTTTGACGAGACAACTCTGCCATGGTATAATCCCGGTGTAGGTAGAGACAACTAAGGCCCCTGGCCCTTGCGGGTTTGGGGTGAAGAGCCGACGCTATAGAGCCGGCTTCTGATGCGAGATAGGGCCTCATGAACCCGAATCTGGCACCAGGGGCCGTTTTGTCTTTGGCCGATGCTACTGCGCGAAGTAGCTACGTTGCCTAGCGAGAGGGAGACATCGAAATGGACCAGGCACCAGGACGTCTTGCCGTTGGCATTCCGACGGAGCCGCGGGAGATCGCCGCGCTCGCGCCGCATCCCCGAAACTACCGCCGGCACCCGGAGCACCAACTCACCATCTTACGCGAATCGCTGCGCGTCCACGGCCAGCAGAAGCCGGTGGTCATCACTCCCGACGGCACCATCCTCGCGGGGCACGGACTGGTGGAGGCGGCGAAGGCTGAGGGGTGGGAGAGCATCGCCTGCCACGTCTACGACGGGCCCTACCCGGAGGCGTTCCTCGCCATCGACAACCGCGCCAGCGATCTGGCCGAGGACGACGAGGCTGCCCTGGCTCAGCTCCTGCGAGATCTCGACGCCCAGGATCAGCTCAGCGCCGCGGGCTGGGACTCCGACGACCTGAGCGAGATGCTGCTGCGCCTTGACGCTCAAGAGAAGCAGGGCCGGGAAGAGACCTTCGACGCCGAGGGGGCGATGGCGGAGGCGGAACACCAGCAGGGGCCGACCCGTGTGCAGTCCGGAGAGATGTGGCAGCTTGGCCGACACCGTCTGCTGTGCGGGGATGCCACTGATCCGGCGAACTGGGCCCGCCTGATGGCCGGCGAAACCGCGCACGCGGTCATCACCGACCCGCCCTATGCCATCAACTACCTCGGCGGCCGGGCGGCCCAGGAGGAACGTATCGGTGCCAGGCGCCGAGGTGCGGACGGCCAGGAAGGTGACGCCTACTGGGATGATCTCACCGATGACGAGTATCGCACGCTGCTCATAGGCAGCCTCGGTCTTGCCCACCAGCACTCGGATGACAAGGCCCCGCTCTATCTCTGGTTCGCCAGTAGCCACTTGCGGGACGTGCTGGACTGCCTGTCCGAGTGCGGCTGGCAGGAGCGGAACCTGTTGGTGTGGGTGAAGAACAACGGCGCGGGCGCGCTGTTTGCCCAGTACAAGCACTGGTATGAGCCCTGCTTCTACGCCCACAAGCAAGGCCAGGCTCCCCGCTGGCACGGGCCTACGAATGAGCGCACGGTGTGGGAGCACGACAAGCCAACGGTGAACGACCTGCATCCGACCATGAAGCCGCTGGCCCTCATCGAACGCTCCATCGCCAACGCCACCGAACTGGGCCAGCTGGTGGTCGATCCCTTCCTCGGGTCCGGCACCGCCATCATGGCGGCAGAGCGTACTGGCAGGAAGTGCTATGGCTTCGACCTGGATGCGCGCTATTGTGACGTGATCCTATCCCGGTGGGAGGACTTCACCGGGGAGCTTGCCCGCCGTCTGTCTGGCGGGAAGGTGGTGAGAGCCGATGGCTGAGGAGCAGAGGAAGAAGGGTGGCCGGCCCCGGCTGGAGTTCGATCTCCGCCAGGTGGAGGAGCTGGGCCGCATCCAGAGTACGCAGGCCGAACTGGCGGCCGTGCTGGGCTGCAGCGTCGATACGGTGAAGGACCGGGTGGCGAACGATGAGGGTTTTTCCACCGCCTATAAAAGGGGGCTGGAGAATGGGAAATCGAGCCTCCGGCGTCTCCAGTGGAAGCTGGCCCTCAAGGGCAGCGTGCCCATGGCGATCTTCCTGGGGAAGAACTACCTCGCCCAGCGCGACCGGGTCGCCTCCGAGATCTCGGGCGCCGACGGGGGCCCGGTGAGGATACTGATCGATTGACCGCCACCGCTCAGAAGGAGATCCGTTTCAGCGAGCTGGCGGGCTGGTTTCCGCGGCAGGCCGAGGCCTGTCAGGTAGCAGACACCCACCAGTTCACGCTGTATGGGGGCTATCGCGGCCCCGGCAAGTCCTACTGGCTGCGTTGGTATGGACTGCGGTCGCTGCTGAAGCTGGCGAGAGATGGCATCAAGGGCCCGCGGGGAGGGCTGTTCTGCGAGAGCTACCCGGTGCTGACGGATCGCCAGATCGGACCCATCAGCCGGGAGTTCCCGCCCTGGCTGGGAACTGTACGCAGGTCACAAGAGCATGGACTCGGATTTCACCTCCACCCCCGTTACGGCGGAGGCGTGCTGGCCCTCCGCAACCTGGACAAGCCGGAGGACTACAAGTCATCGGAGTTCGCCTTCGAGCTGGTGGACCAGATCGAGCAGAATCCCCTGGAGACCTTCCACGTGCTCCGCGGTTCGCTGCGCTGGCCGGGGGTGGAGAAGCCCAGGTTTGCCGCCACCGCTAACCCCGGCGGAATAGGCCATCTCTGGGTGCGGGACTTCTGGATCGAGCGGATCTTCCCCCCGGAGATGCAGGCCCTGGCGGATGAGTTCGCCTTCGTGGAGGCGCGGCCCAATGATAATCCCCATCTATCGGCCGACTACTGGCAGATGCTGGAGAGCCTGCCGGAGGGTTTGCGCCAGGCCTGGCTGGAGGGCAACTGGGATCTGTTCGAGGGGCAGATGTTCTCGGAATGGCGGGCGCGGCGGGTCGGCTCGGATGGCCAGCCTCATCCCTGGCACGTCATCCCGACCGGGCCGGTGCCGCCGCACCACACGTACTACTTGGGGGTAGACTGGGGATTCTCAGACCCCTGCGCCATCTATCTCGTCGCCATCGCCCATGACGGGAGAGTGACGGTCTGCCGGGAGCGGTACGTGAGGCAGCGTCTCACCTCCGAGCTGGGCGAGATGATGCTGGCCCTGTTCGAGGAGGCGCCCTTGCCGGAGGGAGAGTGGCCCCTGGTGTATGCCGGCCATGATGTGTTTGCCCGACGCCTATCGTCTGCCGGCACCTATGAGGAGCCCATTGTCCAGACCTGGGAGATGCAGGGCTTGCCAGTCATCTCTGCTGGCAGAGATCCCCTGGCGCGGGCCAGCAAGTTCCGGGAATACCTGCGGGACTGGGGGCCGGATGAGGGATGGCCGGAGGGGCGACCGGGCCTGCAGGTGATGGAGTGCTGCCCCAATCTGATTCGCACCCTGCCGGCGCTCCCCGCGGATAAGTCGAACCCGGAGGTGATCGACACCCATGCCGAGGACCATGCGGCCGATGCCCTGGGCCATGTGCTGACCAGCTTGCCAGCCAGACCAGATAGGCTGGAACCGACAGAGGAGCTCACCATCGCCCAGCAGCGGGCGGCGGTGGTGGACGCTTTGGATCAGGAATCGGGGTTGGCAGGGCGCAGCCCGCGCTGGAGAATACGGCAGTGAGTCTGGCAGTGGCGGCGCACCACACGACCGCAAGAGCCGCCAGTCCGCAGTCAGGCTCAGTCGTCTTCTGGCCCGGGTCGCTCCATCCCAGGCATTCTCGCCACAAGCAGTCCGAAACGGCGCACGACGTTGGCTTCAGGGGCGCATTCGGGAGCGGGGTGGAGGTAGGAGCGCGGCGCATCTGGGCCGCCGGACGTCACATCGGGAGATCGAACGCTCTCGCCACATAGACCGCCATCTGATCCCGTGTCACGGCCCAGCTCGGGCGGTAGTACCCGTCCTGGTAGCCCTGCACCACGCCGTTCGTCACGCAGGCCTCAATCGCCGTCCCCGACCAGAATCCGGCCGGAACATCCGGGAACAGCTCCGGCGCGGTCGTCATGTCGTCATCGACCCCCACCCAGCCCCGCGCCCGCGCCACGTACACCGCCATCTGCCCCCGATCCACCTGATATGCCGGATGGTAGTACCCGTCGAGATATCCCGCCACGACGTTCTGGGCGACCGCGTATTCCACGTAGTTCAGCGCCCAGAACCCCTCCCCCACATCCGGGAAGGTCGGGGTCTCGGTGAACTCCGGCACGGAGTCGTCGCCCCCGGCCAGGGCGCGGGCGACATAGACCGCCATTTGGTCGCGCGTGACAACTGCACCGGGCTGGTAGGTCCCATCGGGATAGCCTCCGACGATCTGTGCCTCCACGCAGGCCATCACCTGGTAGTAGGACCAGTGCGGGTCCAGTCCCTCCGTGCCGAATCCCCAGGCGGGAACATCGGGGAACTGCGTCCCACGGATGCCCTGCAACGCGAAGGGAGAGAGGCCATCGGTCTGGCCGCAGACGATGTTGTTGACGGTATCGTGGGAGGTAGTGATGTCCTCCCACAGCTGGGCCACTTCGTCATAGTGCAGGATGAAAAGGTTGGCCTCGGCCGGGCCGGGCGGCACCTCCTCGTCGGTGTAGGTCATGCAGATAGTTATCGGGCCGGTGACCTCGGCGGTGGTGTTCAGTTCGTAGAACTCGTAGTCGAACAGGAAGCCGGTGGGGACTTCGGGCGGGTCATCGTCCCGGAGGATTACGGTCACACCTTCATCGATGACCTCTGAGAACGTCACGGTCACATCGTCCACGCTCACCTCTGGGTCGTCGGGGAACGTGTTGGGGCCGTCCCAGCTATGGTGGAACTCGCAGATGCTGTCCTGCGCAATTGGGACCATCGTGTGGTCCGTCAGGTCATACATCCATAGATCGTTCTGGTAGGGGTAGTAGAGTCCGGAGGGGTCAAATGGAATCGCCGCCCGGAACACAAAGCGATCTCCCTTGGGCGACCAGTCCGGGGAACTCGGCCCAGCCCCCTCTCTCACATACAGCCATCGAAGGTTATCATCCTCAGGCATCTGGTACCCGTAGAGGGCGATGTGTCCGGCCACGTCCGAGTCAGTGAGGAAGCGTTCGAACAGGACTTGTGGGTTCCCCCCATCGGCATCGGTTAGCAGCAGCTTGCGCCATCGCCCGCTCTCTCCCCCTTCCACCGCCCCCTCAACCGTGACGGAGAGAATGCGTGTTCCATCTGGTGACCAGTCTGCCATGGCTCCGACGTTCGGCAGCACTGCCATGTCCGTACCGTCGCTGTCAATCGTAATGGCACCGACGGCCATCACAGCGTAGGTCAAGCGGTAACCATTGGGGGACCAGGTGGGACATGACGCCGGCGACCCCAGTGACGATGCGCGGTGGGCGTTCGTGCCGTCCGTGTCCACGACCCAGACCTCGAATACGTCGCAGGGACGGGGGTGCCCAGGATCAGCGTGCTGGAATGCCAACTGAGTGCCATCCGGAGACCAGGCTGGCTTGCAGTTGACCCCGGCCACTCCGGCCAGTCCCGTCACGTTGACAGCCTCCGACCCATCGAGGCGTGCGATCCATACATCCCCATAGGTGGCCGGCTGCGCGTCCTTCATCTGGTACGCTACTCTCTCCATGTCAGGCGACACCTCGGCATATGGCAAAGCAGGGCCAGGGGTGCTCACGTTGTCCGACATGCCCTCGATGAAGTACGTGTACGTGCCAACCGACATGCTATTGGCACTCACCAGAATCCTGCCCTCGATAGGCACGGGCGGCTCGGCGGCGAGGGCTGTGGAGAGGCACGGCGAGACTAAGAGAACCAGCGCCAAGATGAGTGTACGGCAGAGCATCTCGACCCTCCTCACAGCGCGTCTGCGCGACCCGGAACAGATGCCGACCTGCCCGCGGTAGGTGGCGGGAACCGGCGCGATAGCTCAGCGAGGAAACGTCCCCTCACGGCGATGATTCAGCGGGAGGGGTGGGATGTCCTGCTGGATGGGTGTGTCCCTGCCCCTTCCTCAGCAGCCAGGGCCACTTTGGGCCCATAACTGTGTCTTATGGGGTCAGCCACGAGTGCACGCCGACCTGCTGACGGTCGCGTATCGCGGACCGCTGGCGAACAAGTTTCGGGAGCTGGCGGAGCAGCACGAGATGAGCGTGGCTAGCACAGCAGGAGGGTGACGCGGCCCGCACCTGAGTCAGCCGCGACGACCGACGCGCCGCGGGGCAGGGGTAAGTCCCCTGCCCCGCTTCTGGCCCCTCCCAGCAGACGCCACCGGTGAGGCTCTATATCGGCAACTCAAAGGAGCATAGGTCTGCGGGTCGGCGACACGCAATGGCTGGGGCCGCTACTGGCGTTCTCGATATCGGGACCGAAGGAGAAGCTGATGGGAACGCGCCTAAGCCCCGGCGGGTAGATGTGCTCCTCGCCAGGCGACATTCCCGCTCTACATTCTCAGGGGGACATAATCGCTGTGCAGCTACGAGTCGCTCGGCTCACGTTGACACGCCCTGCGCCCTGGCGTAGACTTCCCATGAGGCGTCCCGCCTCGCGCCGTTGCAGGGCACTCCTTGCGTCTAAGGAGGAGGACCGTATGTCTGCTGCCAGAGTGGTGCGTGCTTGTGCGCTGGCGGTGTTCCTCGCGTCGAGCTGCTCCTCGCCCCAGGCCGCTCCGGCGAAAGCCCCGGCTGAGCTGCAGCAAGCCTTCTCGGCCGCCCCCCGCCCGGCCCTGCCGCGGCATCTGGAGCTCGTCGAGTCGCCTTTGGGCCGGCTGCGACCGGACATCGTCGAGGGGAATCTCGTCGTGAGCCCCGACAGCAATCACCTGGCCTATGTGGCGCGGCGTGATGGGAAGCAGTACGTAGTCCGGGACGACCGGGAGGAACAGGCCTACGACCAGATACCGCTCGCCGGCACAGTTCCCTACGAGTGGTGGAAGGACCCTGTCGTCGATGTCTCTGCGGTCTCGCAGGGCAAGACCTGGCAGCGTACGGGCTGCCTCGTCTTCAGCCCTGATAGCCGTCGTCTAGCCTATCAGGCGAAGCAAGGGGACAAGTGGTTGGCAGTCATTGATGGCGTAGCGGGGAAGCTGCACGACAAGTTCACATTTCAGGGGATTGTCTTCAGTGCTGACAGTGGTCATGTGGCCTATACGGTAACGGACGGGGGGTTCTGGGAGCACAACGATCGCGTGGTGCAGGACGGCGTGGAAGGCCCGGAGCTGTTGCAGACCAGCGACCTCGCGTTCAGCTCGGACGGAAACCACATCGCCTATGCTACGAGGCAGCGCGTTTCCGACCATCTCACCATGTCGCTTGACGGGGTCAGCCTGCCGCCCGGACCGGCCGGGCGGGAGCACGGGTACCATGAAGTAGATGGGCCGGTTTTCAGTCCTGACGGCAGGCGTTTGGCCTATCGGGCACAGATATATAAGGCCGGAACCTTTGGGGACGGCCAGCACTACGTTTCCCCTGATCAGTGGTTGGTCGTACTCGATAACAGCGAAGGAGCGAAGTACGAAGAGATCATCGAGGATTCCCTGCTGTTCAGCCCGGACGGCCAGCACCTCGCCTACGTCGTGCGCGAACGGGGCCAAGGGGGCCAAGTCTTCGTGGTGCTCGATGGAGTCGAGCAAAAGCGATATCCGCAGATGGGCGCTGGCAGCCTTGCCTTCAGTCCGGACAGTACGCATCTCGTCTACACCGCGGGCTCACGCGCGGGGCTCGCCGTGGTCACCGACCGGGCCGAAGGCCCCCGCTACCTGAGCGCTGGCAGCGTCACCTTCAGCCCGGACAGCAAGCGGATGGCCTACCTGGCCCAGCGCGCGGACGGATGGGTGGCTGTGATAGATGGGGTGGAGGGGCCGGTATACGAGGGCATCGGGCAACCGGGGGTGAGCTTCAGCCCGGATAGTCGCCGGGTGGGCTACGTGGCCCAGCGGCGCGGCAAGCTGGTGGCGGTCATTGACGGGAAGGAGACGTGGGAGTACGACGGCTTCGGCGAGGGCGGGGTGGTGTTCAGCCCCGGCAGCGACTTCGTCGTGTTTCGGGCGCCGCGGGACGGCAAGTGGTCGGTGTTTGTCGACGGTCTGCACGCCGGCGAGTACGACTACTTCCCGCGCGGCGCCTCCCTCGTCTTCGATAGCTCGACCGTGATGCATACCCTGGCCGTCAGAGGGACGGATGTGCTGCGCATTGAAGTGCGGGTTCATGCCCCGGTGGCCCAGTGACCTGCCCCCACGGATGATACCACCTGTTATGCTAAACGCCGCGGTTCGCCGGCAGATCTGCCACCTGCGCCTGAAGGTCCTCGACCTCCAGATGTGTGTACCGTTGCGTCGTCGTCACCCAGGCGTGGCCCAGCAACTCCTGCACCGCCCGGATATTGGGCCGGGCGCGCAGCGCGTGAGTTGCGAAGGTCAGCGCCTGAGCGGGCCGGGGAGCCAGGGGGTAGGAGGGCTCACTCTTTCCTGCCGGCCCACCGGTCCTCGACGATCAGGCCCCGGCGCACGGCGAACCGATAGACTAGCAGTTGCCGGAGGAACTGGTCGAGGGTCATTCCGGTGGCTCATTCCGGTGGCTTTCAGGTGAGCCTGGAACTCCGCCGACCTGTGAGGGCGAAAGGTCTCAGCTTCACGTCCAGTCGGTGCGGTTCGGGTCTGCATCCAGCTTGGCCCTGATGAGCTTCATCGCTCCACTGCCTCATCGGTGAGTTCCATCCGCATGCACACCGGGGCCAGCTCGCAGGCGCGGCATCTCGGACCTCAGCTCCACCACCTCCACCGGGCAGCCGAAGTAATCGTCCTCCCAGCAGACCACATAGTCGCAGCGAACGTCCCGGTGTTTGGGGTTATCCACATGCTGCCGGAACCCGCTGGCTCGGTACTCGAACTCGATGAACTTCCGCTCGTACGTCTGGCCGGTGCATTTGATGGCGCAGGCATCCGGGAAACCGGCCCGGATGAACTCCAGTTTCTCGAAGCCCAATTGCTCCATGTAGTACACGAAGATGGCGACCACGCCTTGCTCGCTCGTCGGTGCGTAGTTCATGACCCCGAAATCCCCTGGTTCGCCCAGACCCGCGTCATTCTGCGGCCCCCTGAAGTACTCCACTTCGGGCGGCTGGTACTGGCGAAGGTACCGGGATACCAGGTCGAAGTCGCGCTTGGTCAGGGGAAGCAGTGTTCTCCCCTTCAGCCGGACCCCGCGCACCACTCGGTCGGGGAACAGGGACAGCGCATGTGGCAACGCCGCCAGCATGGGTCGTATGGGGACCAGCCGTCTGCCACGCGGGAGCGCCACCGGACGGATCTCGGCGACGGTGTACGGGCCTTGCCAATGCTCGTCGTCATCAATCCGGCGAGGTCGTCGTTTGACCTTGAAGGTGCCAGCGATAGCGGCATCCCCGGTGCAGTAGTAGACGATGCCATCGCCTACCTGGAGGCGCTTGAACTCGACCGGGATGCGGTCGCCGGCTTTGCCGATCCACTCGGGGTGCTGGTGATAGGACTTGGCATCGTGGATCACCAGCCAGTACTTCACCGTCCACCTCCAAGGCAGCACCGGTACCCGTAGCCGGGGAGCATGACCGGGGCCGTCGCCGGGAGGATGAAACAAGCTCCGTGCTGTTCCGACGTCTGCATGATTGCCACCTTTCACTCGGCTGGCGGCGACAATTCAGGCAGAGCGGGCCACAAAGAGCCCGCGGCAGCCTGGCCGCCAACCCTTGCTACAGGAGTGGCGTTTCGACCACCGCGGGCAAGGTGCGCCCGCTGTGGTCGGCGGCCATTCGGAAAGAAACACCACTCCTGTAGCGGCATGACTATATCAGACGGGAACCCATCACGTCTACTTTCTGACTCCTTGGGCTGTAGACAGCGGGGGACTTGACGCCGCTTCTATAGGGGATGACAACTTGGCCTGATTCCACCGCCGTACCCACGCTAAACGGTTACACCCACTCCTTGTCTTCCGGGAACGTGACATGCCTTGCGCTCACTGCGGTGCCGTGGTATATATGTGCGTCGGGAGGACAGATCATGCCAGACGAGAAGAGCAACACTGGAAAGGTTGAACAGGCAGTCAACGAAGCGGTGCGAAAGGGAGGGGTTGGGACCAATCCCGTTTCGCAGGAGAAGCCTCCGCCTCCGCCCCCGCCGCCAGCCAAGGAGAAGGATGGCTAACCCAAAGGGGGTGAAGTAACAAGCCGATGCCACTTGACAACCTGGCAACCGTTGTTGCCTTTGTGCTACCGGGCTTCATTGGGATGCAGCTCCGTGGCCTGCTTGTGCGGAGCCGGAAGCCAAGTGATTTCGAGCTACTCGCCACGAGTCTGTTTCTCAGTCTGTTGTCTTATCTCGCCGTGACAGCATTCATCAATGCGTGTCCTGGTCTTGCAGTGCCACAGAAGATTGACCTGGCGCATTGGTGGTTTGCCGTGCTGCTGTTCTTCGTGGCGGCCTTGATGGGTCTCAGCCTCGCGGCATTGGCCGAGTCGCGGCCCCTGCGGAAATGGCTCAGGAAGAAGGGCCTTGACCTCAGTCCCTACCCGTCCGTCTGGAATGAGATTTGGCGCTGCCCGACAGGGGGACCGTGGGCAGTCGTTCATCTGAGGAATGGGACCAAGTACTACGGCCGCATCCATAAGTACAGCAACGACCCCGACCAGGATCAGGTAGAGCTCTGGCTCTTTCCGGTCGCGGATCTCTCCGGTGGTTCCCAACCGGGCGGCGAAGCCAATATCATAGAGGGTCTCAGTATCTACGTGCGGGGAGACGAGATCGCCGCCATTGACGCGTGGCGACCGGGTGAGGTCTGATCCGCACTTCATGGGCGCCGGAAGTGGGGTTCGGGCGATTATCACGGCTGGTCGCTGAGGATCGCTCGACTCCGTAGCCTTGCTGCGCGCTCAGTGGTCATGACTCTAGGATGACAGCGGTGCCTCTGCGCGGCCTTGGTTTCGCGCTTCCCATATGATGATGAAGGTAATGTCCAACCCGTATGCGCTCTGGGTTCTACGAACCGACGGTGAGGTCGCAGTGGCCGCGCACCAGGGCAGTGCCACTGGCAGATGGCCTACGAGGTCATATCGAGCCATTCGCGGGTAGATCGGCGACCTGCTCCTGCAGGTCCTCGACCTCCAGGTGAGTGTAGCGCTGGGTGGTGGTCACCCAGGCGTGGCCCAGCAACTCCTGCACCGCCCGGAGATTGGGCCGGGCGCGCAGGGCGTGGGTGGCGAAGGTGTGGCGAAGTATATGCGGGCCGGAGCGATCGGTGATGCCGGCCGCCCGCAGATACCGGTTCACCAACAGCGCAATGCCGCGTACGGAGAAACGGTCCGCGCTGCGATTGAGAAAGAGCGCCGGCTCGTCATCATCCCGGTCGGCGAGGTAGGCCAGCAGCGCGTCGGCCGCGGGGCGGTTGATGGGCAGCCGGTGGAGCCGTCTCCCCTTGCCCACCACCTGAAGTGCGCCCCAGTCCTCGGCAGGTAGGCGTACATCCTCACGGCTCAGGGCACAGAGCTCGCCGACCCTCAAGCCGGTGTTGTACAGCAGCATGAGGACGGCGTTGTCACGGCGGCCGACTGGCGTTTCGATGTCAGGCAGCGAGAGCAGGCGCTGGACCTCGGCGACGGTCAGGTGCTTGGGTGCCAGCGGCGGTCCCAAGCGGATCGAGCGCAGAGCCTGGGCGGGGTGCATCTCCAGCCGGCCCTCCTCAAAGAGGAAGCGGAAGAAGGAGCGCGTCGCCCCGATGGCGCGATTGATGCTGGAAGGCGATCGGCCGGCCTGCTGCTGGCGGCGGTAGCACTCCCGCAGGTCCTTCGGTCGTACCTCGTCGAGGGGCCCGTCCAGCGCCGCCAGCAGTGCCGCCAGATCCCTGCGATAGGCCCCTATCGAGTGGGGCGACCGCCCCTCCAGCGTCATCGCCCCCAGGAACTCGTCCAACATCTGCGCCGCGGACTGCCGATCTTCACGCCACCGTCTCGCCATCTTTCGCCTCCTTCCGGCTGTGCGCCAACATCCTATAAGCCTATTGAACGGATGTTGGCCGCGAAGTCCAGGCCTTTCTGCTGCCGGCCTAGCGAGGATTGGGCCCCGGGGGCAGCCCAGAGGCGGCGACGGTGCCGCGAATCGCGTTACAGGCAGGGGAGACGATGCCAACCTGCCACCGAGCGCCCCACACAGGCGCACGTGGCGTGCCGTTCGCGGCCACAACAGCACTGGCGGGCTGGCCAGGCCAGCCGCTACTTGCCATGCAGGCCACGGGGTCGTAGAATGGCGCAGTCGCCCCTTGCGGGCAGGCAAACGATTAAGGGCGGACGAGGGGTCTGGCATGGCGAGGAAGCCTCGAAGCGGTAGCTCCAACAACGGCGCGAACCTGGGTTTCGAGCAGAAGCTTTGGCAGGCAGCCGATAAGCTGCGCAACAACATGGACGCGGCCGAGTACAAGCACGTAGTGCTCGGCCTCATCTTTCTGAAGTACATCTCCGACGCCTTCGAGGAGCGGCACTCCCACCTCGAGCGGCTGACCCAGGAGCCCGGCAGCGACCTCTTTGTCAAAGAGTCGGAGGCCCGCTACGGCGTCGTCGAGGACCCGGACGAGTACCGTGCGGAGAACGTGTTCTGGGTGCCGCAGGAGGCGCGGTGGGCGCACCTGCTGGCGAACGCGAAGCAGCCCACCGTCGGCAAGCTGGTGGACGACGCCATGGTCGCCATCGAGCGCGACAATCCGCAGCTCAAGGGTGTGCTTCCGAAGACCTATGCTCGGCCCGATCTCGACAAGCAGCGCCTGGGTGAGCTGATAGACCTGATCAGCACCATCAGCCTTGGGGACAAAGAGAACCGCTCGAAGGATATCCTCGGCCGGGTCTATGAGTACTTTCTCGGGCAGTTCGCCTCGGCCGAGGGGAAGAAGGGCGGGCAGTTCTACACCGCGCGATGCGTGGTGCAGTTGCTGGTCGAGATGCTCGCCCCATACAAGGGGCGCGTGTACGATCCATGCTGTGGGTCAGGCGGGATGTTCGTGCAGTCTGTTGAGTTCATCGGGGCACATGCCTCGGGCAACGGCAACGGCGGCAGGGCGCAGCCCAACGTCAGCGTCTATGGTCAGGAGTCGAATCCGGCTACTTGGCGACTGGCCAGGATGAACCTTGCGATCCGAGGGATTGAGCATAACCTCGGCCCGGAGCACGCGGACTCGTTCCACAATGACCTGCACAAGGACCTGAAGGCTGACTACCTTCTCGCCAATCCGCCGTTCAACATGAAGGAGTGGGGAGGCGAGCGGCTGCGCGATGACGTGCGGTGGAGGTACGGCGTGCCGTCGGCCGGTAACGCCAACTTCGCCTGGGTGCAGCACTTCATCCACCACCTCGCGCCGAACGGCATCGCCGGCTTCGTGCTGGCGAACGGATCGATGTCGGCCGGCGGCGTGGAGGGGCAGATCAGGCAGAAGATCGTCGAGGCCGACCTGGTGGACTGCATGGTGGCGCTGCCGGGACAGTTGTTCTACTCTACGCAGATTCCAGTATGCCTCTGGTTCCTGGCCCGTGGCCGGTCCAACGGACGCTTCCGCGACCGGCGTGGCGAGACGCTATTCATTGACGCCAGGAAGCTCGGGGGGATGGTGGACCGGACTCACCGTGAGTTGACCGCAGAAGAGATCGCTCGTGTCGCTACGACCTACCACGCCTGGCGTGGGGACAAGGGAGCAGGCGAGTACCAGGACGTACCTGGCTTCTGCAAGAGCGCTACCACGGAGGAGATCTCCGTGTACGGATTCGCGATGACTCCGGGCAGGTATGTAGGGTCGGAGGCGGAGGAGGAAGAGAAGGAGCCGCTTGAGGAGAAGATGGCGCGGCTGGCGGCCGCCCTCGACGAGCAGTTCCGTCAGGGCGCGGCGCTGGAGACGACGATCCGCTCCGGATTGAGGTCGCTTCGCTATGGCAAGTAGCTGGCGCAAAGTGCGGCTCGGAGATCTCGTGTCCATCGAACATGGGTGGTCCTTCAAGGGAGACCTCTTCGCAGATCAGCTCACAGGCCTGCCGATAGTTGTGAACATCGGCAACTTCCAGTACACGGGGGGCTTTCGCTTCGAGAGCACGCTCCTACGCGAGTATCGAGGGCCATACCCGAAGGAGTATGAACTCGCGCCAGGCGAGATTCTGCTTGTCATGACATGTCAGACTTCGGGCGGTGAAATCCTTGGAGTTCCGGCGCGCATCCCTGACGACGGGCGCGTATACCTGCACAATCAGCGAATGGGCCGCGTTGTGCTGAAGGACGAACGCGCGGATGCAGGCTACCTCTACTACGTGTTCCTCTCCCCTGCATTCAACAGCGAACTCGCGATCACGGCATCCGGCAGCAAGATTCTCCACACGTCCCCGACTCGGATTGAAGCCTTCGAGTTCATGTTCCCGTCGCTCGCTGAGCAGCGCGCCATTGCCCGCGTTCTCGGCGCGCTCGATGACAAGATCGAACTCAACCGGCGGATGAACGAAACGTTGGAGGCGATGGCGCAGGCGATCTTCCAGTCCTGGTTCGTAGATTTTGACCCCGTGCGTGCTAAGGCCGTCGGCCGTCAGCCCGTGGCTATAGACGCCGCCACCGCCGCGCTGTTCCCGGACTCGTTTGAGGAGTCAGCAGTGAGGCAGATACCTCGGGAATGGCGCATCCGGCCGCTAGACGCGGTCGCCAGCTTTCTCAACGGTTTGGCGCTCCAGAAGTACCCGCCGGATAGCGATGCCTCCTTGCCAGTGATCAAGATTACGGAACTACGCTCAGGCGTGACCCCCTCCAGTGGCAGAGCCAGCGCGTCCATCCCGGCTGATTACGTTGTCGACGATGGTGACGTGCTCTTCTCATGGTCAGGGAGCCTGGAAGTAGTGATCTGGTGCGGCGGGAGAGGGGCACTCAACCAGCACCTCTTCAAGGTGACCTCTGCGGAGTACCCAAAGTGGTTCTACTACTTCTGGGTGAAGCGCCATCTCCCGGAGTTCCGGGCCATAGCATCCGACAAGGCTACCACCATGGGGCACATCAGGCGGCATCACCTCGCCGAAGCGAAGGTGGTTGTGCCGTCCCCGAAGGTCGTCAGCGCAGCGGATCGGGTACTCGCCCCGCTGCTGGTCCAGATCATCCTCAACAACCAGCAGTCTCGCTCCCTGGCCGCCATCCGCGACGCGCTGCTGCCGAAGCTAATGTCGGGGGAAGTGCGGGTGGGGGAAGCGGCGCGCGTTGCAGGCGGTGCAGGATGAACGAGGACATCTTCGGGCAAAGAGACGCGGGCAACAGCATATCCGAGGTCACGCGTCGCAACATCTTCGACGCTCTGCGCGTCGACAGAGTGCGCTGGTGGGGCCGCTTGTCTGAGACGGACTTTCTCGGACGTGTTTTCGATCTGAAAGCGATGCCTTCGTTTGACCGAAGATTCGAGACCGCTGAAGACGACATCTGGCAGCACCGTGAGAGGAACAGCGACTGGAACGAAGACTGGGTCTATGCCGATGGTCGTTTCGACCTGCTTCATTGCCAGGATGACATGTTTCTCCGGTTCCTCTGTGAAATGATCCACCCGGCAGTGCGGCGCGACGAAGACGATGTCGAGAGGCTGCTAACGTTGTTCAACGATAGCCTCGCGGCCGACGGCTGGGAGATTGCCGAGTGCACACGCCTTTCCGGGAAGCCGGTGTTCGCGGCACGTCGGCTGGTAATGGGTACCAGCCAAGGACTGGAAGCAGCGAGGAGTGCCGCGGCCGTGCTGGGCGCTGACAACGTTCACCAACAGATCACGCGCATGGAGGCTGCCGTCCACGATGACCCGGAACTGGCGATCGGCACGGCCAAGGAGTTCCTGGAGACCATCTGCAAGACCATCCTCGACGCGCGAGGCGCCACCTACGGCAAGGACGACGACCTCCCGCGGCTCGTCAAGCTAACCTTCAAGGAACTGCGGCTCACTGCGGAAGATGCCGCCGCGACGGACGGCGCGCTGTCGAACACTATCCGTCGCCTTGCTGGCGGTCTCTCAGGTGCAGTGCAAGGAATCGCAGAGCTTCGCAATCTACTGGGTACCGGGCACGGGAAGTCCGCGTGGCATGAGTGCGCCGAACCACGACACGCGCACTTGGTCGTGGGGGCCGCGACCGCTCTGGGAGTGTTCCTGTTCGAGACCTACCAGGAGGGGGAAGATGCAGCATCGTGACGCCGGGCATGGCAGCCAGACGAGTCGAAGCAGGGCATTGGACTGGCCGTACCCACGCCGGGCGCGGTTCGAGCGCGAGCTGCAACGCGCTGCCGTCGTGTGGTTCGAGACGAAGGGACTGCCGAGGCACCCTCGGTACTCCTATTGCCTTGCCGAGTTGGATCAGTAACCGCAGAACATCATTCTCCCCGAGGTGGCCGAGTACGTCCAACGGATCAAGGATGAGTGCGAGGCGGACGGGAGGCCCTTCCCACTCCACAAGTGGGTGCATCACGGCCTTAGCAGCCAAGCGATGTTGTTCAATCTATTGGGACCCCTGGTCGTTCAGAACGATCTGACGCCTCTCGCGGCAGTGTTCGCGCAGCAGGGCCTGGCGTGGCCTGCCGGTGCAGTGAGAGCGGCGTTCGAATACGAGGATCGAACTGTCTTCAACGAGGACGTAGGCCAGCCCACCTCCATTGATCTCGTGCTGGAGGACGCAGCAGGTCCGCGAGTGTTCGTCGAGTCGAAGCTGGTGGAACGCGAGTTCGGCGCGTGTTCAGTCTTCCTGGGCGGTGACTGTGACGGTCGCAACCCAGCCGCCGATCCCTCGCAGTGTTACCTGCATCACATTGGTCGGCGGTACTGGCCGGTGTTGAGAGCGCATGGCTTCCTCCAAGGACGGATGGCGACAGATGCGACGTGCCTCCTGGCGAACCATTATCAGTTCTTCCGAGAAGTCGGGCTCGCACTCCAGAAGGAGGGCGTTTTTGTGCTCCTGAGCGATGAGCGCAGCCCCACCTTCTGGTGTGATGGGCCTCACGGCCCCCGTGGCCTGATGACCGTCTTGCTGGACCTGGTACCCGAAGCACTGCGCGACCGGGTCGGGAGGATCACGGTGCAGCAAGTCGTCAACGCGATCAGGGCAACGGGCCGCCATCCCTGGATCGGCGAGTTTGAGAGTAGGTACGCGTTACCTGACGCGCTGGGCGTGGAGGAAGAGCGGACGTGTCCCTGATCGGCTTCACTGAATCGGAAGTAGAGATCGCAGCCGTGGAGTGGTTCTCCCGCCTGGGATACGCGGTCCTATTCGGCCCTGACATCGCGCCCGGGGAGCCGGCCGCGGAGCGAGACGGGTACGACCAGGTGGTGCTGGTGGGACGGCTGCAGGAGGCGATCGGCCGGCTCAATCCAGAGATCCCCGAGGGGGCGCGCGAGGACGCGCTGCGGAAGGTGCTGCTCCCCGAGTCGCCTGCGCTGGTCACCAGCAACCGCGCCTTCCATCGAATGCTCGTAGACGGCGTTGAAGTCGAATATCGCGCCGATGATGGAATCAGAGGCGACACCGTTCGCCTGGTGGACTTCGACGATCCAGAGCAGAACGACTGGCTGGTGGTGAACCAGTTCACCGTGGTCGAAGGGCAGATCAACCGCCGGCCGGACGTGGTCGTGTTCGTGAACGGCCTTCCCCTCGCGGTCATCGAGCTCAAGAACGCGGCCGACGAGAACGCGACCATCTGGACAGCGTGGAACCAATTCCAGACCTACAAGCACCAGATCCCGTCGCTCTTCACCCACAACGAAGCCCTCGTGATCTCAGACGGCATCGAGGCGCGGGTGGGCACGCTGACTGGAGACAAAGAGTGGTTCATGCCATGGCGGACCGTCGAAGGCAATGACCTCGCGCCCACGGCGATGCCGCAGCTCCAGGTGCTTGTTCCTGGCATCTTCGAGAAGCGCCGCTTCCTGGAGATGGTGCGACACTTCGTCGTGTTCGATGTCAACGGCGCGGAAGTCCAGAAGAAGATGGCCGGGTATCACCAGTTCCACGCCGTGCGCAAAGCCGTCGAGGCGACCATCACAGCTACTCGCCCCGAAGGCGACAAGCGGTGCGGCGTGGTGTGGCACACCCAGGGGTCTGGCAAGAGCCTGACGATGGCCTTCTATGCCGGCGAGATGGTGCTGCATCCGGCGATGGAGAACCCGACCGTCGTGGTGCTCACCGACCGCAACGATCTGGACGACCAGCTCTTTGGCACCTTCTGCCGCTGCCAGGAGCTACTCCGTCAAGAGCCGCAGCAGGCCAAGAGTCGTACGCACCTACGCAAGCTCCTGCAGGTGGCGGCCGGCGGCGTGGTGTTCACCACCATCCAGAAGTTCATGCCGGACGAAAGCGGTGACACTTTTCCGCTGCTCTCTGATCGGCGCAACATCATCGTGATCGCCGACGAGGCCCACCGCAGCCAATATGACTTCATCGATGGGCTGGCGAAGCATCTGCGAGACGCGCTGCCGAAGGCCTCCTTCATCGGCTTCACGGGCACACCCATAGAGGCTGCCGACCGCAACACACCGGCGGTGTTCGGTGACTATATCGACATCTACGACATCGAGCAGGCAGTCGAGGACGGCGCGACCGTCCCAGTCTACTACGAGGCGCGCCTGGCAAAGATCGGCCTCAGTGAGGAGGAGCGCCCGAAGATAGACCCCAACTTCGAGGAGGTCACCGAGGGAGAAGAGGTGACGGTCAAGGAGAAGGTCAAGCGCAAGTGGGCGCAGCTCGAGGCGATGGTCGGCACCGATGAGCGGGTGGGTCTGGTCGCCGCCGATATCGTGAACCACTTCGAAGCGCGCCTGGAGGCGATGGACGGCAAGGCGCTCATCGTCTGCATGAGCCGGCGCATCTGCGTTGACCTTTACAGTGCGCTGGTAAAGCTCCGCCCGGAGTGGCACCACGAGGACGACGACAAGGGCGGTATGAAGGTCGTCATGACCGGCTCGGCCAGCGATCCCGTCGAGTGGCAGGGGCACATTCGCAACAAGCCGCGACGGGCCGCGCTCGCTGACCGGTTCAAAGACCCGAGCGACCCGCTCCAGGTCGTCCTCGTCCGGGATATGTGGCTCACTGGGTTCGACGTTCCCTGCCTGCACACCATGTACGTGGACAAGCCGATGCGCGGTCACGGGCTGATGCAGGCGATTGCCAGAGTGAACCGCGTCTTCGGCGACAAGCCGGGTGGGCTGGTGGTGGACTACCTTGGCCTGGCGTACGAGCTGAAGAAGGCGCTCTCCGACTACACTGCCGGCGGCGGGCGGGGCGACGGCGTCGTTGACCAGAACGAGGCCGTCGCCGTCATGCGCGAGAAGCACGAGGTCTGCGTCGGCATGTTCCATGGATTCGACTACTCCGGCTTCGCGACCGGCACGCCCGCGCAACGTCTCTCCCTGCTTCCGCCCGCGCAGGAGCACGTCCTCGCCCAGGAAGGGGGCAAGGAGCGGTTCCTGAAGGTTGTGCGCGAGCTGTCCCTTGCCTTCGCGCTGGCTGTCCCGCGTGAGGAGGCGCTGGCGATACGAGACGATGTCGGTTTCTTCCAAGCGGTACGGGCGGGACTGATCAAGACGGGGGGCGGCACCGGCAGGACCGAGGAGGAGATCGAGCATGCCGTCAGGCAGATCGTGTCCCGCGCTGTCGTCTCCGAAGGTGTGATCGACATCTACGCCGCGGCCGGCCTGAAGCGGCCAGACATCTCGATCCTCTCGGACGAGTTCCTGGCCGAAGTCCGCGAGATGCCGCACCGGAACCTGGCCATAGAGGTCCTGCGCAAGCTCCTGAACGATGAACTCAGAGTGCAGTCACGTCGAAATCTCGTCCAGTCGCGCAGATTCTCGGAGATGCTGGAGCAGGCCATCCGTTCATACCAGAACCGCACGATAGAGGCGGTCGCGGTGATACAGGAACTCATCGAGATCGCCAGGCAGATGCGGGATGCCCGCTCGCGCGGCGACAGCCTCGGCCTCACCGATGACGAGGTCGCCTTCTACGATGCGCTCGGGGTGAACGACAGCGCGGTCCAGGTTCTCGGGGACGAGACCTTGCGGAAGATCGCCGAGGAGTTGACTCGGCAGATACGCGCCAGCGTGACCATCGACTGGACCGTGAAGGAGAGCGTCCGCGCCGACATCCGACGCCGGGTGAAGCGCATTCTGCGGCGGTACGGCTACCCGCCGGACAAGCAGGAGCAGGCGACTCAGACCGTGTTGGAGCAGGCGGAGCTGCTGTGCGCGGATTGGGCGGGGTAGAACATCGCTCGATGTTCGAGAGCAGTGGCGCTTGGCGACTAACTCGTGCTGCTGACACAGGGATCATCGCCGATGCTCAAGTACTGCGAGACCCTAGACGAATGCGAGAGGAAGCTAGCTGAAGAGCTACGTGCTGTCGATCTGGTCGGCCAGGTTGCGCTTACCGACGACGACCTCGAAAAGGTCTCCCATCTGATAGCGCGATGGATCACGGGTAACGAGCTGAGCGTCTACGCCCCTCCCTCTTGCTCTCTCGCCAGCTTCCTGGTGTGGGTGGGAATCAGGAAGTACGAAGCGGGTAGGTACTGGCCCGCAGTCGGAGACGCGCTGGGTGTGCCAGTTGATGGCGGCCTATACGCCGAGCTGAGTGAGGGATTCCTGAGATTCCTGAGCGATCGTCGACTGCCCACGTTCGAGGAGGTGGGAGGCCTCCGCTACGTGACGCCAATTCTTGCCCATGGGGGAATCCCAGACTACTGCCTTGCCGACTTCTTCGCGGGCGTCCTGCTGCCCATTATCACGGGCAAGCTCGAAGTCGACGCTGGTGATCCGACCGCGATCGTGGAGGAGTACCGGCAGAGACCAGGTATGTTCGCCTTTGCGGACATGCCGGTGAGCCGATTCTTGCTCCATGGATCAAGGGCAGCCGCCGATTTCCTCGGCCGTTGTGTAGAGATGGCCCTGCGGACGGCAGCCGACGGAGTCACACCGACCGCTGATGAGCTCGGCCTTCCAGAACGGATCATCCAGAGATACGAGGACTGGTGGCGCGGAGTGCGCGCCGACTCTGCCGCCACTGGTCGCCTGTCAGTCTGGCGCCGCCCGGCCCTCGGGTTCACGCCCGAGTACGGCGAGATCGCGCTGCATCTACCGCGTCAGCGGCTGGCACCTGGGCCAAGGCAGCTAAAGGTGAGCGTTGGGGCGAACGATATGCATCCAGTTGTCGTCCCCCTGCAGACTCGGCGCCGAGGGCAGTTCCTCGAGACCGATGACGAGCAGGTTCCTCTCGAATCCCCGGCGGAACGGTACGCCGCGACCGTACTCGATGAGGCAGGGAACGAATTGCAGACGTGGGCACTACAAGGCACCCGGCAGCAGGGAGCATTCGCAGTTTTTGCTGAGCACGGCCCAGCGATTCTGGCTGGCGAGTTGCCTCGGGAGCGAGTGTGGATGATCACGCCAGAGCAGACCGAGGTGGGCGGCGGCGTGCGCATCGTGGAGGAAGGTGCCCCCCTCTACGGCGGTTGGGCTAATCACCGGGCCATGCTACTGGATCTGTCTGGCACGGACAGCGTCATCCTGCGCCGAGACGGAAACGAGACCCGGGTCCCAGTCGAACCGGAGGGGCCCGCGGAACCCCACCTGTCCTCTGTACGCGAGGTGGCACGCGTCACGTCGGACGGCGCTTCCGTCTATGCTCGTCCGCCGTACCTCGTTCTCCCCTTGCCAGAGGACGCGCCTCGTTGGCAGCTCTCGATCACACGACTCGGCGATACGAGCCAGGGCGTCCGGATCAATACGAGGCTCAGCGATGCTCCTCTCGCGGCAGCACCAGATGGCACGCGTGGGGTCGATCTGGCCGCAGCGTCGCTGCTTGGCCCGGACGCGGTCGGGCAGTTCCGGCTGCGGGTGAGAGGACCCCTCGGGAGGGATCGCTACTACCGCTTCGCGGTGCTGCCCGGCCTGGCTGTCACCTTCGATCATCTCGCATACTGGCCTGCCCAGGACACGCTAGAGGCTCCTCAGGTCGCATTCAACCTCGAAGGCAGGGGCCTTCGTAGTCTCGAGGCCCAGCAGCCATGCTCGTCGGAGCATCAGGATCGAGGGTGGCGTGTAGCTGTACCGGCAAGCGAAGGACGTGTGGAACTCGAGGGCGAGTTCGACTGCGGCGAAAAGCACATCAGAGCACCACTGACTGTGAGCGTTCCTAGGCTCCGAATCGGCCTGCGTGGAGTGCATCCCATGGGACTGGAATGGTCCTTCTCCACGTTGCAGGTTACTACTGACGATGAGTCCGACCTTCGGGGCATGGCAGTGCTGCTCGACCTGCCCGTGGATGCGGGCCAAGTCAAGCTCTGGGTCGACGATGGTCGCCAGGTTACCCGCAGGCAGCTGCAGCGCGGGCGGGCGCGCGTTGAGCTATCGGCATTCGCCGATACGCTGCGCGACTCCCGACATTCCTCGGTGCTGTTCCGACTTGATCTCACCTCCGGACCGTCTTCAAAACGTGGGGTGCCGGTCCTCGTAGCCAGGACGCGCTGGGCAGTCGGGGACTTAGAGGTCTCGGAGGAGGTCAGGCGCGAGCGTCGCCGTCTGGAGATCCGGTGGAAGCAACAGGGACACACGCGGCCGGCGGATCGCGTGCTCCGGGTCTGGAGTATCTGGCGGCCATGGGAGCGACCGTACGAAGTGGCGATCGCCGACGATGAGGAAGCAGTCGCCCTGGAACTGCCTGTCGCGGCATTCAGGCCCGGCCTCTACCATTTCGAGTTGTCTGTGCGTGACCCATGGGTCCAGGCTCTGCCTCAGCGGGCGCCAGACGTGGACGGCGCTGCCGTCTTTGAGGTTAGCATTGGGGACCGGCAGGAACGGCGCGCCTTCTTGGAGTCGCTGCAGGGCAATCTTCGAGACCTTCTTGAGCGGCTCGTCGCTGTCCGTGAGTCGTCGGCCCAGGAGGTCGAGCACCTAGTGGAACAGCTAGCCTTCCCACGAACGGCTAGCGCAGACGACGCTGCAGCACTCGTGCTGGTTCTGCTATCCTGGCTGCCCGACGTAGACTACCGGGGAGGACTGGTGCGGCGACTATGGGAGCGCGTCTGTGCCGCCTGCGGCGAGGCCGCGATCGAGGCGCTAGCCGGGCAGTCCATCAGTCGCCTGAGAACCTCCGGCGACCGCGGTCGCCGCCTGGACTGCGACCGGCTGTGTGTGCTGTTGGGGATGGAAGAACCAGAGCTGCCGTACGTGGTCGGTGATGTGGTGGAGCATACCGAGCCCGGGCTCGGCGGCTGTCGCCGGCTCAGATACGTGGGTAGGCAGGACGGGCAGCACGGGAAGCGCCTATTGTTCGTGTCACTGCAGGATGGCGGTACGGTCTCCATCCCCCTGGCCCGTTACCATCTACTGAGGAGAGTCGACCCCGCGGATGCGGAGGCCAAGGTACGACGGAGGAAGGGGCGACGCAGACCATGAGCCTAGATCCGGTAGAGACGACCAAGAACCTGCGCGAGGCCTACTTCCGGTACCTCGCCACTGCCTTCCCGATCAGGGAACCAGGCCTCGCGCGCCAGTTCAGAGAGGGACTGGCGGTTGAGGACCGGTTCGTCAAAGGGCCCATATTGGAGGCTACCCCTCCCTTCGCTGCAGGTGCGACTCTTCGCGATCTGGTCGCTCAGGGAGTGCTCTGCGCAGACCTGCTGCGGCTCGATGGGGACTACTTCCCCGTTGACCGGCGTCTCTATGTACATCAGGAGGCCGCGGTACGTAAGTCGGTCAGTCACAGGCGCAACATCGTGTTGGCGACAGGAACAGGAAGTGGGAAAACCGAGGCATTTCTGGTGCCGATCCTGGACTCGCTGCTGCGGGAGGCCGCCACCGGTGAGCTCAGGCCTGGTGTACGGGCGCTGTTGCTGTACCCGATGAACGCCCTAGCAAACGACCAACTGAAACGGCTAAGGCGGATACTGGGAGGTTCCCCCGAGGTCACGTTCGGCCGATACACTGGCGACACGGAGGATGACCGGTCGGCAGCCGAGGAGCGATTCCGGAAGAGCTTCCCTAATGAGCCCCGATTGCCCAACGAGTTGCTGTCGCGCGCCGACATGCGCAGTTCACCTCCGCACCTGCTCTTGACAAACTACGCGATGCTTGAGTACCTGCTACTGCGTCCAGTCGACTCGGAGCTCTTTGACGGTGCTTTCGCCGGCCACTGGCGCTTCCTAGTACTGGACGAAGTCCACACATACGCTGGTGCGAAGGGCATTGAGGCCGCGATGCTACTGAGGCGGCTGAAAGACCGCGTCGTCCTGAGCGAGCCGGGGCGGCTGCAATGTATGGTCACCAGCGCGACACTGGGGAAGGGGCGAGAAGACTACCCGGACACCGTGAGGTTCTGCGAAGAGCTGCTAAAGGAGCGGTTCGAGTGGGTGGCGACCGACCCGGCGCGGCAGGATGTGGTCGATGCACAGCGCCTGCCCATGGAGGAGCCATTGAGTAGCTGGGGCGCGCCAGATCCGAGGCTGTACCCAGCACTGAAGCAGCGCCTCGACGTGGAATCCACGGAGTCCGTCAGTTCGCTCGCGACATTTGCCGTCATGGGGGGCGTTCCGCGGAGCGTGGCCGATGTGGCGGTGGCAGACGCGACACAGTCGGCTGAGCCACTGAACAGGTTCCTCGATGGTATCCTGCGCGGAGACTCGCGGGTAGGCGAACTCCGGACGATCCTTGCTGAAGGTCCGCTGCTCTTGTCCCAAGCGGTTGAACAGGCGTTTCCTCGCACGGGGCCGGAGGCACAAGCGCTAGAGTGGACTGCAGCTCTAGTGGACCTGGCAGCTCGCGCTCGCCCTGAGGAGGACGCCACTCCACTGCTTCCCGCACGGTACCACGTCTTCGCACGGTCTCTGGAAGGAGCGTTCATATCACTCGAACCTGACCTAAGACTCCATCTGGACCGACGCCAGAGCTACGAAGAGGCGGACGAAATCTATCCGGTCTTTGAGGCGGCGATCTGTCGTCGCTGTGGTGCTCTCTACCTCGCTGGCGCGCCCGAGTCCGAGGGCGAATGCACGTACCTGCGGCAGCGTGCTCCGACGGGGGATCACGAGGACACCCATAGCGTCTTCTACCTGCTGCAGGGACCCGGTGGGATGGGAGAGATGGGGCTCGACGAGGACGAGGCTGTCGCGGCTGGTGAGGATGTCAGCGACTTGGGCGATGGCTACTACCTGCTCTGCGGCTCGTGCGGCGTTCTGAGGGCCGAGGGATCGCTCGATCTGGACTGCGGCTGTTCTGCGCCGGGACCACGCCCTTGGAGAGTCCGTCGCCTGCTTCCCAGAGACGGTCAGATGAGTCGCTGCATCGAGTGTGGGACGGCCGGTAGTCCTGGGATCGTCACACGCTTCTTCAGCGGGCAAGATGCCCCTGTCAGCGTACTGACAACGACGCTCTACCAGCAGCTCCCGCCGCGGACCCGCTCCGTTCCCGAGTCAATTCCGCCCAAGACGGAGATAGACGAATGGACTGCGTCGGGCAGACGAGAGCGAGGGCCAGACTCTTCGAGCCAGTACCGCCAGTTACTGCTCTTCTCGGATAGCCGACAGGATGCCGCCTTCTTCGCTCCGTACCTGGAGCGCACGTACAACCAGATCCTCAAGCGCAGGCTCATAGTCCAGGTACTTGAGCGTAACGCCGAGGCCATCTGCCGCGAACAGTTCAGACTCCAGGACCTCGTTGAGCCGCTGCTCCGCGAAGCGGAGTCATGCGGCGTCCTGGGTTCCCGACTGAGCCGCCGCGAGAGGGCCGCTGAGGTCTGGCGATGGCTGCTCTTTGAACTCCGTGCGATGGACCGACGACATAGCCTAGAGGGGCTTGGCCTGCTTGGATTCTCCATGGTGCGCCCGGACGGTTGGTCGCCCCCAAGGCCGTTGCTTGATGCTCCTTGGGGGCTCGCCGAGAAGGATGTCTGGCTCCTATACCAGATCCTCCTGGACGGCTTTAGGACCCAGGGGGCCATTGCCTATCCGGACGGTGTGTCAGCTAACGACGACGCTTTCGCACCTCGAAACTACGACTACTTCTTCCGTGAAAGCCAGGCCTCCACGCACCGGCATATCTTCAGCTGGCTGCCCTCGTCGCGCGCACAGACCAATCGTCGCCTCGATCTCGTGCAGAGGCTGGCAGCTCGGCGTGATTCCAGCCTGACGCTCGAGGACTGCGAGCGAGTACTCCAGGGCATTTGGCGGAGCATCACTGCTGCCGACTCCGTCTGGCATGACTATCTGGTTGGGGAGACGATCAAAGACGAGGGCGTGGTCTACCGACTCCGGTACCACTACTACCAGCTCTCGTCCCAGCTCTGTGATAGGGAGGTGCAGTGGTACAGATGCCCGTCCTGCGGCTACCTCACCCTCCATCCGCCAGCTGGCATCTGTCCGACTTACCGTTGCCCAGGCGAGCCATCCCCCTGTGATCCTGAGGCATCGCTCGCAGGCAACCACTACCGGCACCTCTATACCGCCCTGAGACCCATCTCCTTGGTAGCTGAAGAGCATACCGCTCAGCTCACAAGCGAGGCGGCTTCGGAACTCCAGGACCGCTTCCTGAGGGGCGAGGTGAACGTCCTGAGTTGTTCAACCACCTTCGAGCTGGGAGTAGACGTTGGTGAGCTTGAGGCCGTCGTAATGCGCAACGTGCCGCCCTCCGCAGCAAGCTACCTTCAGCGAGCTGGTCGTGCCGGCCGGCGGACCACTTCAGCCGCTTTCTCGCTTACCTATGCCCAGCTGCGTCCACATGACCTGGTCCACTTCCAGGACCCGATGCGCATGGTGTCGGGGAAGATCTCGCCCCCGCATGTGGTAGTCCGGAACGAGAAGATCCTGAAGAGGCACGCATACGCGATTGCACTTGCGGCGTTCTGGCGTCAGTCCCCCGGCTACTTCGGCAATGTCGCAGCGTTCTTCTTCGCCGATGGCGGTACCGGCACTGACGCCTTAGCGGCGTTCCTAGACGATCGGCCTTCGTCTCTACAGCAGGCACTCTTGCGCATTCTCCCCGCTGACTTGATCGAGGAGCTTGGCGTGCACGATTGGTCGTGGGTTGAAGGGCTCGTCGGAGAGCCGAACGGTGTCCTGCGCCGAGCGGACGATGAGGTACGCAGTGATGTCGCAGCGCTTGTCAGCGTGCGCGAAGTGCTGCTGCGAGAGCACAGGCCCTCGGACCATATCCTAAGGCTGCTAAACACGATCCACGGCCGTTCGGTGATCAACTACATGTCGAGCCACAACTGCCTGCCCAAGTATGGGTTCCCGGTGGACGTGGTCGGCCTCCAGATCCTGGACACAAGGGAGGAAGCGCGTCGACTTGAGCTTGATAGAGACCTGCGCATCGCTCTTTCGGAATACGCTCCTGGTAGTCATGTCGTTGCCGGAGGACGCGTATGGCTGAGCTACGGCCTCAAACTGCTGCCCAGTCGAGCCCTGGAGCGCTACCGGTACGCGATCTGTGATCGCTGTCAGCGCTATCAGCGAGTGTTGGCCGATGCCGAGGACGGTACCCCCCTCGAAGCGTGCTCCGTATGCGGCGAGCACCTGACTGGGCGGCGCAACCGTGGCGTCTTCGTCATTCCGGGGTTCGGTTTCGTGACTCAACAGCGAGCCTTCTCCCCTCCTCCAGGTGAACGCCGGCCAAAACGCATGTACGCGAGTCGCGTGTTCTTTTCGGGGGAGAGCACACCGACACGTGGCGCGGTAGAGATCCCCCTGGGACGCGTGAGTATGAGCGTTCTTACCGGGACGAACGGACGTCTTGCCGTGCTCAACCGCACCCTGTTCAAGATCTGTCATACCTGCGGTTTCGCCGCTCCAGTGGGTCAGTCGGCGCGATCACCACATCAGACGCCGTTGGGGAGGGAGTGCCGCGGCAGACTACAGCACGAGAACCTGGGACACGAGTTCCAGACGGATGTTGCGGAAGTGCGGATGTCGGGGTATGCGAACCCGAGGCGGGGGTTCTGGCTCTCGCTCCTGTATGCGCTGCTGGAAGGCGCCAGCGAGTTCCTGCAGGTGAGCCGGGACGACCTCGACGGCTGTCTCTACGCCTATAGCGCCGATCCCGCAAGTCCGGCGCTCGTGTTGTTCGACGATGTGCCCGGGGGGGCTGGCCATGTACAACGCCTGACCGCGGGCCCAACAACAGCACTTGGGGCATTGCAGGCCGCGCTTGCGAGAGTACAGGGTGACTGCGGATGTGCGCCCGACAGCAGCTGCTATGGGTGCCTCAGGAACTACCGGAACCAGTTCTGCCACAACGATCTGGCGCGAGGGGAGGTGGCTGAAGTGCTCACCGATCTCCTGAGAGGGTACCACTCGGGCGGCAGCCTGTGAGCCGCGTGGTGTCCAGAAGCTCATCCCTGCCCCAAAGTGCCCTCAAAGCGGTCTCACGGGCGCTCGACACGTACATCCGGTATCACGGCCACCCCCCGACTCCGGCTACACCCTCGGCTTTGAACTGCTGAGCGGGGGGCAGTCGCGTCGGGCTGGTCGGCTACCCCTCCCTGGCTCCCGGAAAGGGGCGTTTGTAAGGACAGAGAATAGCACGGAGAGGGTACGCCGGGGTCCTGGAAGGCAGACGAGTTTCTGGACACCGCGACCCTATGGACCCAACTGCAGCTTGCCCCTCAGAGCGTCCTCAAGCACGCTACCGAGTATCTCGCCAACGGGAGAAGATCCATCCCCGGAGCTCCGCGGCTCCTCTGCGACGACCTCCTGCGGGACATAGCGCCGCATGGATACCTGAGCGGCGACGCTGCACTCGCCGGTTTGGGTGTTGATGAGCCGCGCGTTGATGACGACCTCCCTGCCCGGGCCACGGTCGGAGATACTACCGATCAGAACCGCCTGCGCCTGCACCATCTTGCCGAGTTTCTGGGCAGTTGCGCTGTCGATCAGACCCGTCTGGGGGAGCTTCAGCTCAGACAGCACCTTGTCTAGCTGTGCTCGCTCAACCAGCCGGAAGGCCGGCGGCTCAACGTTGACGAGCGCGCTACTCAGATCCTCACGGACATTCACTGCCACGGCATCATCCAGGTTGTAGCCTGGGATGCCGGTGACCAAGCGGAAGGACGAGACGGCCAGCTGGACGGATGTGCCACTGAGTCCTGGATCTCGGCTCAGGTTCTTGCGGAGGTCCTCTGCCAACTTCTGGATGCTCTTGGGGTCTATGCTGATCAGGTACCCGGGATTGCCGGTTGCAGAGGCAGAGGGTTGCTGGCCGCCTATGGGCGCGGGAGTGTTGCCTCTGATGAGCTGCGGCTCTCCCAGAACTAGAGTGCGGTCCATCTGGAGGCCAAGAGTCTCCTTGCCGGCCAGTGGGATCTTGACGGGGGTCGCCTTCTGTCCCTTCTTCACCGGGTAGCGGCAGACGTATTCGCCGTTGACGGTCACGATCAGGGCGGCGACATCGCCCCAGCGGTCGTCCGCGCCGACATTCGCAACGAACCAGTCCCAGCCGCGTATGTCAAAGACCACGGAGTAATTCGGCCTGCCCCAGCCATGATAGATGCGGCCCCCAATGCTCACATCGTCGTCAAAGTAGTCCCAGGAACCGCCGAGCTGTTTGACGGTTTCGTCCAGCGGGCGGCTTGCTGCGGCGCCCGCGACCAACGGGCTGGTGGTGAGCGCAAGACCGAGTGCAGACAACAGCACGATCAGGTAGCGTCCTCTCATGTAACCGTTCCTCCATCAGCGCGCAGCGCCAGTCGCGGCACACCTGGCGTCTGCTCGGCCTGGCACCGCGCGCCCGAAGCCTGTTAGCGTTTGAGCCGGAGCATTAGGTTTCGAGCCGATACGCTACGCACAGCCAGCCTGGGGCTGTCGAGCCTCTCGACCTCGGCAACCAGGGCCTGAGCCGTGCCAGCGAACCTGACCTCGACCTGGGCGGTCCCTTCGTCGTAGGCGCGTAAATGCGCGTCACGCACGAAGCGTACGCCGCTGAGTGCACGTACTAGGTCCCCCGCCTCTGCGAGAGTGCACCTGCTGACCGCCAGAGAGTAGCTCCTTGTGGGATCAACAGCTTCTCGCATCAGAGCGCCCAAGTTCCGGCGCAGCCAGTCGTCTGCGGCTGCGCGCACGGCCTCCTCGACCGCCTGATCCTGGCGGAAGGCAGCGGTTGGGATGGCACTTCCCCGGACAGCACTGATGATCTCGCCGGTGTCAACGCGGATGGCGCGTGCGTCGACCGCGGCCTCGCAGGAGTAGACGTCGAGTTCGGGCACAGCCTTGCCGAGAGCGCGGTAGGTGGGTCTGCCGACGACGATGATATCCGCTGCATCCTGAAGCGCAAGGATGTCCGCGGTCTGGGCATCGCCAGACTGGATGAGCCGGAGAGAGCGTCGCCAGCTCGCCTTCTCGAGCTGGCCTGGGTCGAGCACCTTGAAGCCATACCCGACCAGCTTCTCCGTGATAATGTTGTGGGCGAGCGCATCAGCATGGGTCGGCTCTGCTTCCTCTACCGCGACGATCACGCGCGGGCTCCCAGCGAGCTGGAGGCGGTCCCAGAGCACCGCGAGATCGTCCTCGATGTTCCCCATGCGTACCCGCGCCCGGATCGAGACCCGGCACTCATCGCCGTCGTGCCTTTCTGACAGGATATCGTACGACGCGACATACCCCTCGGCGTGCGAGTAGATGGAATCGCTCAGCAGCACGAAGTTCCGCACGAGCGATTCGGACTTCACGTAGAGCCCGACTCCCACCTCTACCGCGCGGCGCTGCGCGTCGGCGATCGCGTCATCGCGCGCCTTCGCCCGGTCGTCGCTGACGCCTACACCCTCGACAAGTACCGTCTTATCCTCGACCTGGGCCCCAGGACCAGAGCTTGCTAGCAAAGGGGACAAGGCCGCAGCGAGGGCCAGCAGCGCTATCCGGGTCGATCGCAGGGATATCATCTCATTTCCCTCTCTGGATCGGGATCTTGCGCATCTCGACCTGGGCCGCCGCGAGCGACTTTCCGGTGGCGGTCTCCATCAGGCGGGCGTTTATCACGACGAACTGCCCCCGGTCCGAGATGCTGCCAAGCAAGATCACATCACAACCGCTGAGCCGGCCGATCTTCTGCGCAGTTGCTGAGTCCACCAGTCCCATGTTCTGAATCTTCAGTTCCTTCAATACCTTATCGAGCTGTCCCCGTTCGACCAAGTGGAATCTCGCTTTGATCATAGCGGTCGTAAGGTCCTCGGCCACATTCTGAGCAACAGAGGGAGAGGGGATGTCAATCAGGCTGAAGGTCGAGATAGCGACCTGCCCCTGCGCTATTCGCGCCGCCACCTGTGCGTCCCCGGTTACCTGCTCTCGCAGCGATTCCGCAAGGACCTTCAGGACATTGGGATCAACTGCAATGGGCGCGCTTGGGACGGGCGTTACATCTCCACCCACGGTATCAGGCGGGCGCGATACTGCCCTCCCTTTTATGAGCTTTGGCTCAAGGATATCGGGATAGGAATCGTCCTTCCGGATCGTAAGCGTCTGGCGTCCTGTGAGAGCGATATCCACGCGGACTGCCTTCTCTCCGCGGTTCACCTTGCGTTGCCACAATTGCTCGCCGTCAACCTCGATGGACACAACTCCCCTGGCATGTCCCCCGTTATCGTCGTTTACGCCAACATAGGCCTGGAAGTGGTCCCATCCCCGGATATCGAAGGTTGCAAACAAGCCATAGCCCGGTGTGCCATAGCCGCTGTAGAGGTGGCCGGCAACGCTCACAGGGCGATCATAATAGTTCCAGGACCCGGCGACGCAGCGTACGTTCTCGTCGCGCAGCACCATCTCCCCGGACTTCAACTCCGGCCCCGCCGCCCACGCCATCGACCCCGCGATGAGGCACAACACTAACGCTAATGGCAACCGCTTCATGGTTCCTCTCCTCGCCTTTGCTCCAATGCCGACGCGGTTCCGCATTTCGCTGGTCCAGGTTGCACACTGACGGCATCTAGGCTTAGCCCGATGCTTCCGGTTCCTGCCGGATGAAATGCATAGTCGGCCACTCATTCCATCGGCTTTCCTGTTCTTGGGTCAATCAGCGGGATTACCGGGATTGTATGGCCACTTCTGGGAGTCATGTATGTGTTTCTGTGTTCGAAAGTTGCGTGCTCTAGGTCTAGTAATCTCCGGGCTGCGTCACTCACCGGCGTCACATTAATAAGGTCCGTATCCAAGCTGTAGAGTTCTCCATGATAAGTACACCCAACGGCAAATCTACCACCGATATATGAGACCTGCCAAGGAAGGTCTGGCTCTTGCAGATCCCGCGCCTGTTTTAGCAGCCCTCCCACCAACAGTGTCTGTTTCTCCGAGTCATAATCCCGTATGAGTTCAGCAACAGTGTAATCTCTGGGTCCTTCGCCAGTGGTTACTGAAACGATATGTCCCTGGACTTTTGCGACAGCTTTTCGCTGGTTCAGGTAACCTCCAGGATGTAGGAGATACCAGCCAGCAAGAAGCGCTATCAGCCGACCGACCGGCACGACGACGGCACGTGCCTGACTTGCCTGTGCCATAGCTATCCCTCCAAATGCCCATCCCCTATGCTACTGCATTAGTCTGCACTACAACTGCCCCTGATGTTGTACTCCCTCTGGTGTCCAGCGGGCGGCTTGCCAGTCACTCTCTCCATGGGTAGCGGCTCCTCTGCATCGCTCCCCAACCCCGCGACTGGGCGGCCGCATTCGCCCGGGTCCGGCGGCCGCCCAGGCCGAATGTGCGTGCTCACTGTTGGTCGATGACGAAGCACACGTTCAGCTTCTCCAGGAACTTGGTCTTCTCATTCGCTGTCCGGATCAGGTCTCCGTCTTCCACTGTGACCACCGCGTTGGCTGGGTAGTTCTTGGCGATCCCGCCCGTGCCTACCGCCTTCACGATTAGAGGGTTGCGACCGGCGCGCGTGCTCGAACGTGCATCCTCGACGGTGTAATAGTAGGCGACAATCCCGAAATCAATGGCGACCTCTGGGTCGATCTGCATCGTGCCCCAGATCTCCCTCCCACTCTCGTCCATGATCTTTGGGCTCATCGCCGGGGCGATCTTCAGCCCCCGGCAGTCGACGATGATCCCGGTGACCGGCCCCACAGGAAGTTGAGCGCCCGCCACTTCACCCGTTGGCTCGCTGGACTCCGACGCCCCAACCGCAGGCGCCGACGGCGCGGGTATGGTCATGATCGGTGCGGGCAGGCCACCCCCCATCTGCATCTTCTTCTCCTGAGTGATCATGGCGGGCACGACTGCCTTGCTCAGGCTTGCGGGCCCGTACATCCCGAGCCGGACGACGACCTCATAGCTGCCGTCGGCAAGTGGCCGCTCATTCACTACTCGCGCGCCCTGGATGAACGCCTCTAGCGTCGTCCGAATGGTATCGTCCTGGAGCACGAAATTCTGGACGGTGGAGT
>Ga0307377_10000552_pt1 | contig 49221 bp, 38 predicted proteins | sample TR3MG_FD_202535 | JGI IMG/M metagenome (GOLD analysis project Ga0307377, IMG submission 202535) | Soil microbial communities from Risofladan, Vaasa, Finland - TR-3 | ecosystem: Environmental > Terrestrial > Soil > Coastal area > Acid sulfate soil | place: Finland: Risofladan, Vaasa | collected...
CGGCTCCAGCACCAGCAGCAGCTCCTGCTGCGGCACCCGCCGCCGCACCCAGCCCGTCAGCCTTTATCAATAGCGGCGACAACGCGTGGATGATGACTTCCACCGCGCTGGTATTGCTGATGACCATCCCGGGCCTGGCGCTGTTCTACGGCGGCATGGTGCGCAAGAAAAACGTGCTGGCCACGGTGATGCAAAGCTTTGCCATCACCTGTCTGGTGACCATACTCTGGATGATCGTCGGCTACAGTCTGGCGTTTACCGGCGGTAACGCGTTCATGGGCGGATTGAGCAGGTTCTTCCTGACCGGCATGGGATTGGACGCGGTTAATCCGCTGGCCGGAACGATCCCGGAAACCACATTCATGACCTTCCAGATGACTTTCGCGATCATCACCCCGGCACTGATTGCCGGTGCCTTCGCAGACCGCATGAAGTTCTCCGCGATGCTATGGTTCATGGGTATCTGGTTGCTGGCCGTGTATGCACCGATCGCCCACATGGTCTGGGGACCCGGCGGCTGGTTGGGTGGTGACGGCGTACTGGACTTTGCCGGTGGTACCGTGGTTCATATCAATGCCGGTATAGCAGGTCTGATGGCTGCGCTGGTGATGGGCAAGCGCCTGGGTTATGGCAAAGAAGTGATGGCGCCGCACAATCTGGTGCTGACCATGATCGGTGCATCGCTGCTGTGGGTGGGCTGGTTCGGCTTTAACGCCGGCTCGGCAGGCGGTGCAAGTGACCGTGCCGGTATGGCCATGGCCGTGACCCAGATCGCTACTGCAGCGGCAGCCGTTGCCTGGATGTTTGCCGAATGGATCGCCAAGGGCAAGCCCAGCGTGCTCGGTATCTGCTCGGGTGCAGTCGCAGGCCTGGTGGCCATTACCCCGGCTTCGGGTTTTGTAGGCCCGACCGGCGCCCTGGTAATCGGTATCGCGGCTGGTGTGATCTGCTTCTTTACCGCCGTCTATATGAAAAACTTCTTCGGCTACGACGACTCGCTGGATGCGTTTGGTGTCCATGCAATCGGCGGCATCATCGGTGCGATGTTGACCGGCGTGTTTGCGGTGAAGGCGATAGGCGGTACTTCCGGCTGGCTGGAAGGCAACTTTGACCAGGTGCTGATCCAGGGCAAGGGTGTATTGGTCACGGTCGTCTATGACGCTGTGGTTACCTTCATCATTCTCAAGGTGATCGACATGGTCATCGGTCTGCGTGTCACCGAAGAACAGGAACGTGAAGGTTTGGACGTGTCACTGCACGGTGAACGTGTGGAATGATAGTTTAAAGACCGCAAACGGGTGCCGGTGGTGCCCGTTGCAGGTCCACAGAATTGTAAACCTCCCCGAAGCGCAAGCTTCGATTAAGGGCACCGCAAGGTGCCCTCTTTTTTATATATCGAAAAGTGGTTGGCTGAATCAGCAGAACCGTACCGCATGAAAGAATGTTGGGCTCGCTTATTGCTCGTTAACCAATGATTGCAAGGGGAACCCGAATTGAAACGAATTTTGATTATTGACGATATCAGAGATCGGGCCGCATGGCTGAAGGCCAGCCTCGAGCTGGCCGGGTTCGATGTCGTCGGGCTGCTGGCCTGGGAGCAGGTGGACGAACATTCGATCCAGGGGGCGTTGGCGGATGTGATCATCGTCGATGCCGATGCGCCGGGACGGGACACGCTGGAGCAGATCAGCCTGATGTCCACCACACTGGAAAAACCGGTGGTGGTGCTGGGCGCACAAAATGACCAGCACAGTATCCGGGAAGCGATGCGTGCCGGCGTCAGCGCCTATGTGGCGCATAACATCCAGGGCGAGGACCTGAGCGGCATCATCCATGTGGCCGCTGCGCGTTTTGCCGAACACAAAAAGCTGCGCGACGAACTGAAGGAAGCCAAAAACCAGCTGTCGGAACGCAAGCTGGTTGATCGTGCCAAGGCCATACTGATGGCGGATCACGGCTATAGCGAACCGGATGCCTACAAGCGTATGCGCAACATGGCAATGAACAAGGGAAAACGTCTGTCCGAAATTGCCGAGGCCATCCTCATGGCCAAGGACCTGAGTATCTGATTTTGTAGAAGGCAAAAGCAACCCGTAGGAGCAGGCCATGCCCGCGAACAAAATTACATTCGCGGGCATGGCCCGGTGCCAATTCTGCATCTGCAACAGCAGATAGCAGATTGCCTACTTTTAGTGCTCCTACATAAGTGCGATTTAAATTTTAGGATTTCAATTTTAGCTTCGAGTACCTGAATATCGCCATTTGGGTGCACAGTCGCAAGGAAATGCACCAAAGTGTTGCGGGCTGAGGATTCGTTACACGGGTTTCCCAATCACAATATCTGCCCGCATCCCTTTATTTACGCAAATTCAAGCGGCAAACGAAATTTTGGCACAGGTATTGCGAAGTATTTTGCCGTAAGCGGATCAATGTCGATCCGACACGAGTTTGAACGGACAAAGGCGTCCCGCTGCGTTTATGCGCAGCAGGGCGCCTTTTTATTTTCGGGTTGTTGATTTGGCAACAAACTATTTAAAGGAGCAATCAAAATGGCATCAGGATTCTGGCAGGCGGGGCACAGGCCGACGTTGTTCGCGGCGTTCTTGTATTTCGATTTGAGCTTCATGGTGTGGGTGATACTGGGTCCGCTCGGTGTGCAGATCGCCAACGATCTCGGGCTTAGCCCGGCGCAAAAAGGCTTGATGGTGGCGACGCCGGTATTGTCGGGTGCGTTATTGCGCATCGTGATGGGCATCATGGTCGATCATTTGAAACCCAAGCTGGCCGGCGCCATCGGCCAGATAATCGTGATTGCTGCGCTGGCACTTGCCTGGGCCCTGGGCGTCCACAGCTTCCACCAAGTGCTGGTATTGGGCGTGATGCTGGGCGTTGCGGGCGCTTCGTTTGCGGTCGCGCTGCCGCTGGCATCGCGCTGGTATCCGCCGGAACATCAGGGCACCGCGCTCGGCATCGCCGGTGCAGGCAATTCCGGAACGGTATTTGCGGCCTTGTTCGCGCCGTTGCTGGCGACATATTACGGCTGGCAGAATGTACTCGGAATGGCTGTACTTCCCCTGTCTGTGGTGTTCATCGCCTATCTGGCGATGGCAAAAAACAGTCCGGAATGCCCGCCGCCAAAATCGCTGGCTGATTACTTCAAGATACTGAAAGACAAGGACGCGTGGTGGTTCATGTTTTTCTACAGCGTGACGTTCGGCGGCTTCGTAGGGCTGGCAGCCTCGCTGACGATCTATTTCAATACACAGTATGGGCTGAGCCCGGTGATCGCGGGCTACTTCACCGCGGCCTGCGTGTTCGCCGGCTCCATGGTGAGGCCGATGGGCGGAATGGTGGCAGACCGGGTCGGCGGCATCCGTTCGCTGTCGATGATGTACGTGGTGGCGGCCGTGTTTCTCGCGATCGTCAGTATCGGCTTGCCCAATGCGTGGCTGGCATTGGCGGCGTTCGTCGTTGCGATGGTTGCGCTCGGCATGGGCAACGGTGCGGTATTCCAGCTGGTGCCGCAGCGTTTCCGCAAGGAGATCGGCGTGATGACCGGCCTGGTCGGCATGGCGGGCGGCGTGGGCGGCTTCTATCTGGCCTCGAGTCTGGGCTATGCCAAGCAACTGACCGGCAACTACCAGATCGGCTTCCTGATCTTTGCCGGCCTGGCGGTACTCGCGCTGCTTGGCCTGCTGGGCGTCAAGACCCGCTGGCGCACCACCTGGGGTTCATCCGCGCTGACTTTGGCCAAGGTATGAGTTCACCAGGTGAATCAGACTGAACACATGTCACTCAAGATCATCCTGGGCCAAACCAGCGAAACCGGGCAGCGCGAGCGCAACGAGGATTTTTTCGGGGCGACCACGCCGACCGGCGAACAGCTCGCCACCAAGGGCGTGCTGCTCGCGGTGGCGGACGGCGTCGGCGGTAATGCCGGCGGGCGCGAGGCGGCAGAGATGACGGTGCGCGGCGTGCTGTCCGATTACTATGCGACGCCGGAAACGCTCGGTGTCGCCACCGCGCTGGACAAGGTGCTGACGGCGCTGAACCGCTGGGTGATCTCGCAGGCGAGCAGCCATTATGCAATGTCCGGGATGGCCACCACGCTGTCGCTGCTGGTGCTGCGCGGCCGGCACTACACGCTGGCGCATGTCGGCGACAGCCGCATCTACCTGCTGCGCAACGGCGAGCTGAAACAGCTCACCACCGACCATGTGTGGGATCGCCCGGACATGCGCCACGTGCTCAAGCGCGCGATCGGCCTCGACCAGCAACTTCTGGTAGATTATGCCGAGGGCGAGCTGCAGACCGGTGATGTGTTTGCACTGATGAGCGACGGTGTGTGGGAACGCCTCGGGCAAAAACGCATACACGAGACCATGCAGCTCTACCAATCCCCGCAGTTGGCCGCGGACAACCTGGTCAAGCGCGCACTGGCCGAAGGCAGCCACGACAACGCGACCGCGCTGGTGGTGCGGATCGGGCAGGTCGGCGATGAAAACCTCGCTGACCTGCTGGAAGGAGCAAAGCGCCTGGACCTGCCGCCGCGCCTCAAGGCTGGAGAACAATTGGATGATTTCGAGGTGATCGAGCTGCTGTACGAATCGCGCGCCAGCCTGATCTACCGCGTCAAGAACCTGCTCAGTGGCCAGCTGTGCGTGCTCAAGACCCTGCAGCCGCTGCTCGCCGGCGACATCGAAAGCTACAACGGGCTGCTCAATGAAGAGTGGCTCGGCAAGCGTGTGGTCGCCCATTATTTTCCGCAGGTGTTGCCGGTCCCGGCTGAGCGGCGCAGCTGTCTTTATTACGTGATGAGCTGGCATCCCGGTGCCACGCTGCAACAAAAACTGGACAGCGGCCAGCACTTCTCCGCCGCCGATGTCGCCGGCATCGGCCTGCGCCTTGCGAAAGGGCTGGGCGCATTGCACCGCCTGAACATCGTGCACCGCGACATCAAGCCGGCCAACCTGCACCAGGGCGACGACGGCAAGCTGCGCATCCTCGACCTCGGTATCGCCACCAGCGCTGTGATTGGCGCGCAGATCAGCGGCAGTCCCGGCACGCCCAGCTTCATGGCGCCGGAATTGTTTGCCGGTGAGACCGCCAACACCCGCAGCGACCTTTACGCTGCCGGCGCCACGCTGTATCACCTGCTGACGCGGCGCTATCCCTATGGCGAAGTGGAACCGTTCCAGCACCCGCGTTTCGGCGACCCGGTGCCGCCGACGCGCTATCGCCCGGACCTACCGCAATGGCTGGAAAGTATCGTGCTGAAGGCCGTCGCACGCGACCCCGCGCAGCGATTTGAGACCGCAGAGGAAATGCTGCACGAACTGGAAGTCGGTGAACGCAGGCCGATCCTTCCGCTGCCCCCGACGCCGCTGCTGGGGCGCGACCCGCTGCTGGTGTGGAAATGGATCGCAGCCATTTCCTTGCTGGCCAATCTGGCACTGCTCTTCAAGTTGCTGGTTTGATCACGGTGCCGCAATAACGCACGAAAGAAAACCATCGCTAGCAAAACACGCAGGAGAAAATTTGAATGGCACAACTAGAAAAATACAATGCAGCAGATTATTACGTATCCGGCAGTGATGCGCCGGAACTCAAAGAGGTCAGGGTCGGCTTCATTCCGCTGACCGATTGCGCCTCGGTAGTGATCGCCTCGCTGATGAAATTCGACGAGAAATACGGCATCAAGATCATTCCCGTCAAACAGCCCTCATGGGCGGCAATACGCGACAAGGTGGTCAGCGGCCAACTGCAAGCTGCACAGGCGCTATATGGCCTGGTATACGGCGTGCACCTCGGCATCGGCGGGCTGCAAAAAGACATGGCCGTGCTGATGACCATCAACAACAACGGCCAGGGCATCTCGCTCGCCAGTCAGCTCAGGGACAAGGGCGTTACCGACGGACCGTCGCTGGCCAAGCTGATCAAGAAGCAGGACAGGGACTACACCTTTGCCCATACCTTTCCGACCGGCACCCATGCAATGTGGCTGTATTACTGGCTGGCCGGTTACGGCATCGACCCGCTCGCCGATATCAACACCATCACCGTGCCGCCGCCTCAGATGGTGATGAATGCGCGGCTCGGCAGCATGGACGGTTTTTGCGTGGGTGAACCGTGGAATGCGCGCGGCATCTACGACAAGGTAAGCTTCTCGGTGGCTTCGTCGCAGGATATCTGGCCCGACCATCCCGAAAAAGTATTGGGCGCGACCGCCGAATTCGTCGGGCAAAATCCCAACACCGCGCGCGCGCTCATCATGGCCATGCTCGATGCGGCGAAATTTATCGACACGCAGGCCAATCGTGCCAAGGTCGCGGAACTGATCGCGAGTCCCGATTACGTTGATGCGCCCGTCGAAGTCATCGCGGGGCGATTCATGGGCAATTATGCAGACGGTCTGGGCAAGACCTGGCATGACCCGAATCACATGAAGTTCTTCAACGACGGCAAAGTGCCGTTCCCCTATCTCTCGGACGGCATGTGGTTCCTCACCCAGTTCAAGCGCTGGGGTCTGCTCAAGCAACATCCGAACTATCTCGCTGTCGCCAAGCAGGTCAATTGCATCGAGCTATATCGGCAGGCGGCAGCGCAGTGTGGCGTGGCCGTGCCCGCTGAGGCGATGCGCAGTTCAAAATTGATGGATGGTGCGGTGTGGGATGGCAAAGATCCGAAGGGATATGCGGACAGTTTCGGGGTAAATATTCTGCAAGCCTGATCCGGATTTGTTACTCAAACGATTGATGCTTTAGAGCGGTATAGCGGCATGTCATTCGGGCAGCTGCCGATAACGCAACTCCAAGAATTTCAAACCAGGAATTTCAAATAAGACCGCCGCACTAATGCGGCGTCTCGTCTCGGCATATGGGATGCCAATTAGGTCAGTCAAAAAATGCTGACTCGGGTGAACTATAGGGAATGGATTATTGTAGGGTCGATAGGCACCTCCCACTAACAGTTAACATCTCAGAAACCCATAATCCGGAACCACAGCTATTTTATACGCTCAATTTCGGGTGGATTCAATCAAAAAATTAGCAAACTATCATTGCAAGAAAACGCAGGTCTTTGCTCAAGAAAGACCTGGTCGACACGGTCGTCGCCAAAAAGATCAGCAGCAGCGCAGCCCAACGTGGCCGTCCGCTGATGCGATGCGCAGTTCAAGGTTGATGGATGGCGCTGTGTGGTGTGGCAAGGAGGCTAAGGGGTATGCGGTTAGTTTTGAGGTACGTTCATGCTGAAATGAATAGGGCTCTAACCCTATGTTGTTTCTAATCAGTACCAAGCTTACATTGGTGCACCAACAAAACAAGGAGTTAGGTTAAAAGCCCAGCTCCTTTTTCTTTACTTAAGGTGTCCAGGGGATAAATCTGTGGGTAAACCAGAAAATCGCTAGGCACTTAAAATTGCCTCATCATTCCATGATGGCAGTCCATCAATTCAAAATATTTTGTCGATTGCCCAATGCCCAATAAAGAGAAATCATGAGGAAGCTAATCGTTCTCATTTCTTGTGTAAGCCAAAAGCTGCCACACCGTGCAAAAGCGAAGGACTTATACCGTCACCCCATTAGATGCCATCGAACCGCCCGCCCGCGCGCACCGCGCACTTGCGCGGACGCACGGACTGCTCGGTAGAACAATATTGCTGTAGTAGTAAATGCTATTAGTTGTTAATTTTAGGGTGTTGTATTTATAGCCCCTTGTTACTGAATGGTGGAACGATCAGCAGTTAACGGAGTTGACCGAAATCAGAACATGGTGAACGGCGACTTCGTGCCACAACACGTCTGTAAATATCAAATTAAAAACAGATCATCAACTGCTGTTTTTCAGAACCAATTGATGTACATTTCATGTGGCAATTCTGGCAGGAAAGATATCCTGCCTTGGAGTAGTATGGTTTTCAGTTGTCAGCGGAGCATCTTGAAATGAGTGAACTCGTATCGGCACTTGTTGGCATAGATTATCAGGTGGTATTCGACGCAAGCCCTGATGCGAGCTTTATCCTTAATTCGCTGGGCCAGATACTCTTTGCGAATCTGACGGCGATTCATCGATATGGTTTCAGCCTTGAAGAATTACAGCGTATGGATATTGCAGACCTGGCTGCACCGGACGCAAAAAATGAAGGTCCAATCAAGCTGAATTTGCCGCTGAAATCCGGGGAGATATACGAGTGGCGGTTCAGATTCAAGAACGGTAATGAACTGCCGGTAGAGATATTCCTTGAACCAATCACTTTTCATGGCGAAACCGTCTATCTTTCCAGGGTTCGCGATGTTACCCGGCGCAAAAATCTTGAAGCGGAACTGCAAAACAAAAAACATTTGCTAAATCGCATTCTGGACGCCGAGCACGGCACGGTCTACATCTACGACCTGACCGAACAACAATATGTCTATATCAACCGCCACCTGCTCTCAGCCTTTGGTTATACGCCTGAGCAGACAGAAGCAATGGGCCCTGAGCTGAGTCAAAGCATTCATCCGGACGACCAGACCAATATCGCGGCAAATCATGAACAATGGAGAAGTGCATTCGATGAGGAAATTCGCAAAAACGAATACCGTATAGAGCATGGTGAGGGTGGGTGGAGCTGGTTGATGAGCCAAGAGACTCCATATATCCGTGATGAGGGTGGAAGTGTAAGCCAGATACTCGGTATCGCGTATGACATTACAGTACGCAGGCGAGACGAAGCCCTGCTTGAAGGGCAGAATCAGCTGCTGGAAATGGTCTCATCCGGAATGCTTTTATCGGAAATACTTACGGCGCTGGTGAGGTTTATCGAGGAACAATCGCCCGGCATGCTGGGATCCATCCTGTTGCTTGATGAAGACGGAGTGCACGTCCGCCATGGCGCTGCGCCGAGTTTGCCGGCTGAGTTTATCGCGGCGGTGGACGGTCAGCCGATCGGACCGATTGCCGGATCGTGCGGCACCGCAGCCTACCGCAAGCAGGCGGTGTACGTGGAGGACATTGCTACCGACCCGCTTTGGGAAAATTACAAGACGGCGGCGTTGCCGCACGGGTTGCGCGCCAGCTGGTCCACGCCGATCTTTGACGCACAAGGGCAGGTGCTCGGCACGTTTGCGATGTATTACCGCCGGCCGGGACTGCCAAAGAAGGAACATCTGCAGCTCATCGATACCGCCACGCACATCGCCGCCATTGCGATCAGCCACTACAGAAAGGAAGAGGCGCTGTGTGAGAGTGAGGCTCGCTACCGCCAGCTATTCGAATATGCGCCGGACGGGATCGCCATCAGCGATTTTGAGGGTTACTACCATGATGCAAATGTGAGCATGTGCAGAATGCTCGGTTATACCCGTGACGAAATGCTCGAATTGAACGCCGCGGACATCGTTTCCTCGACGGAAAAACAACATATTGAGTCGGCGAGAGATGGGATTAAAGCCAGCTCTGATTATCAGCGGGAATGGCAATTTCGGCGGAAGGACGGTTCGGTCTTTTCGGCAGAAGTAAAGGCGACCATGATGCCTGACGGTAAAGTGCTAGGGATGATCCGCGACATCACCGAACGAAAAACCGCAGAGGCCAAGATGCAGCGATTAACACAGCTATATGCGGCGCTTAGTCAATGCAACCAGGCTATCGTGCGATGCAGCGACGAAGCGGAATTGCTGCCCATCATCTGCCAAGACGCTGTCAAATTCGGCGGCATGAAAATGGCATGGATTGGCATGATTGAGCCGGCCAGCATGTTGGTCAAGCCGGTTTCTTCATTCGGTTCCGGTACCGAGTTTCTGGATGGGATCGAGGTCTCGATAGATGAAATGAACCCGACCGGACGCGGGCCGACTGGCACCGCGATCCGTGAAATAAGGCCCGTATGGTGCCAGGATTTTCAGCATGACCCTTCACTTGCTGCCTGGCACGAACGCGCAGCAAAATTTGGCTGGGGCGCTGTAGCTTCGCTTCCACTGTATCGCAACGGTGTCGTCATCGGGTCATTCATCCTGTATGCCGGTGAAGCGTATGCGTTTGATGAGTCGGTGCAGGCCCTTCTGGTCGAAATGGCGATGGACATCAGCTTTGCTCTGAATCGATTTGATAATGAAAATCAACGCAAGCTGGCAGAAGAAAAGGCCCATTATCTGGCGTTCTATGATTCCCTTACGGGCTTGCCCAATCGGCGGCTGCTCATGGATCGGCTTGAACATGCGCTGGATTCCAGTGCGCGTATAGCCAGATCAGGCGCGTTATTGATTATCGACCTGGACAATTTCAAATCCCTAAACGACAACCTCGGTCATCATGTTGGTGACTTGTATTTGCAGCAGATTGCGCAACGTCTGACTACCTGCGTGCGAGACGGCGACACCGTGGCTCGCCTGGGCGGCGACGAATTCGTGGTGCTGCTGGAAAATCTCAGCGAGCAACCCTTGGAAGCGGCGACACAGACCGAAGTCATCGGCGAGAAAGTGCTTGCTTCCCTCAGTCAACCTTATCAACTTGAAACTCTCCAATATCAAGGTACCACCAGCATCGGGGCAACCCTGTTCACCGGCTACTCGCTGGCGACGGAAGAACTGCTGAAACAGGCCGACATCGCCATGTACCAAGCCAAGAAAGCCGGACGCAATGCCGTGCGCTTCTTCGATCAACAAATGCAGGCAAGTATCACCAGCCGTTTCTCGCTCGAGAGCGAATTACGCAAGGCACTGGAAAATCATGAATTCCAGCTGTTTTACCAGATTCAGGTGGACAACATGAATCGACCCTTGGGGGCCGAGGTATTGATCCGCTGGATACATCCCTTACGCGGAATGGTGCCTCCTCTGGAATTCATTCCGTTGGCTGAAGAAACAGGGCTGATCCTACCTATTGGGCAATGGGTGCTGGAGACGGCCTGTGCCCAGATAAGGTTATGGCAGGAAGAAGCGCCTACCATGGATTTGGTGCTGGCGGTGAACGTGAGTGCCAGACAGTTCTTCCAGGCTGATTTCGTGACGCAAGTCGAAGATGCCGTGCAACGCCATGGCATTATCCCCAGGCTGCTCAAGCTGGAACTCACTGAAGGTATGTTACTAGAGAATATCGAAGAGACCATTGCAACCATGAACACATTGAAAGAAATCGGCATTCAGTTCTCTTTGGACGACTTCGGTACCGGCTATTCATCGCTGCAATACCTCAAAAAGCTACCACTGGACCAGATCAAGATCGATCAATCGTTTGTACGTGATATCGCCAGTGATCCAAACGATGCCGCTATCGTGCAGACCATTATCGCAATGGCCAATACCTTGGGGTTCAATGTGATTGCGGAAGGGGTAGAAAACGAGGTGCAACGCGAGTTTCTTGAACTGCGCGGTTGCACACACTACCAAGGCTATCTGTTTGGCAGGCCAATGCCGATTGAGCAGTTCGAGGCGTTACTGAAACAGGGCTGATTGCTGTCGATGTTTGGCATCTACTTTGAATTTTGAATGACTGTAAGGCGATGTGTACCTACCGCAGAAGCAATCGTCCGCCCGTACATCCGTTACACGGCGCGCACGGATTGTTCGGTTGCACGATATTGCCATGGTAGTAATGGGTATTAGCTATAAATACATAACTCGCAATCTAGCGGCTAGGAACATATTCAGCTAATAGAATATATCCACGGTGAATTGACGTCCCACTCTAGAATTAAAACAGACTGCATCGCGAAGCAGCCTTGTAATAAATATTTTGTAACAAAATACCGCTGCACCAATTACATGCACCCCATAGGATGCGCGCACCAAAACCCCTACTAGCAATATTGACGTAAAATTCTAACTGCCTGATTCTATGTAACTGCACGCGTGGCATGGCTATTGCTAATCCTTACGTACGTAACATAGACGTGAGGTGACACCATGCAAGAATTCAGTACAGGCCGATACCACAACTTTGTCGAAACCAATGATGCGCTCATCAACGGCGTGCGCGGTATTGCGCGTCGCTTGAGTCTTAATATCCATGGCGGGCTAAGGAATTTTCAGGGGCGAAAGAATCAAACCTTCTTCAGGTCTCCGGCTGCTTCCCTTAAGAGCAGGCATGAAGTTGCGATCATGTACTCAGGCCGAGCCAGCGAATTTTTGAGAATGACGTCCGAGCGCATGGTTATCCCCACCGGGCGATATACGCTCGGCCAGTTGCTGTGCAGCCTGTATAAGCGCGGCGAGCGTTGGGTGGATGAGCTCGATGACAGCCACTTGAAGTGCACGGTGAACGGGCGGGAAGCGAAGTTGTTCGACACCATCGAGCCGGGCGCCGAGATTTGCCTCTCTACGAATAGGTCGATTATCGAGACATGGAAGAATCCATGAACCAGTTAATCGTCTTCACAGAAATTTGCGCAGGCTGCCTGTTCAGCGTAGCGGCAATTGCATTTCGCGTCCGGCAAGGGATGGTTTGCAACCATACGCCACGCACCAAAGATGGCCGCCATATTCTCCATCGCGCTTCTTTTCGCACCAAATAGATGCGACTGATCAACCCATGCCACGCTGCAACCCATTGAAACCGTGGTGGCACAGGAATTGCGAAGTAATCACTGAGAATTCTCTCTGACCCAACGGCGGGTGGAGGGGGTACAGGCTAAATACCGACAAAGGCGTCGCTTCAGCATTGAGTGCTGGACGACGCCTTTTTTATTGCGAGGACGAGATGAAGACAAACAAGAAGACCAGACTGGTGGTGATCGGCAACGGCATGGCCGGGATGCGCACCATCGAGGAATTGCTCAAGATGTCGCCGGACGAATTCGAGATCACGGTGTTCGGCGCCGAGCCACAGCCCAACTACAACCGCATCCTGCTGTCGCCGGTACTGTCCGGCGAGATGAAGTTTGCGGACACCGTGCTTAATACGCTGGACTGGTACCGGGAACACAACATCACGCTGCACGCCGGCAAGCTGGTGACCAAAATAGACCGCCTGCACTGCGTGGTCCATGCCAATGATGACCGGGCCGAAGATGGCCTGGCGATTCCCTATGATCGGTTGCTGATCGCGACCGGCTCCAATCCGATCATGCTGCCGATACCGGGCATCGACCTGCCCGGCGTGCTGGCCTATCGCAGCATAGACGATGTCGAGAAGATGCTGGTTGCCGCCCAAACAAGCAAGCGCGCGGTGGTGATTGGCGGCGGGCTGCTCGGGCTGGAGGCGGCGAACGGTTTGTCGCTGCAGGGCATGGACGTGTCAGTGGTGCACCTGTGCGACTGGCCGATGGAGCGCCAGCTCGACCAGGTGGGCGGCGGCCTGTTGAAGTCCGAGCTGGAAAAACGCGGGCTGAAGTTCTATATGTCGCGTCAGACCGAGGCAATATTAGGCGACGACAAGGTGACCGGTCTGCGCTTCAAGGGCGGCGAGGAGATACCGGCCGACCTGGTGGTGATGGCGGCGGGCATACGGCCCAACATCGCATTGGCCAAGTCGTGCAAGCTGCATTGCGAGCGCGGCATCGTGGTGAACGACACGATGCAGACCTACGACCCGAAGATCTACTCGGTGGGTGAATGCGTGCAGCATCGCGGACAATGTTACGGGCTGGTTGCGCCGCTGTTCGAGCAGGCCAAGGTAGCGGCAAATCACCTGGCCGAATACGGGCGCATGCGCTACGAGGGTTCGTCGGTTTCCACCAAGCTCAAGGTGACCGGCATCGACCTGTTCTCGGCGGGCGACTTCAGCATGAAGCCGGGCGACGAGGAGTTGCTGCTGCAGGATTCGGCGCGCGGCGTGTACAAGAAGCTGGTGCTGCGCGACAACAAGTTGCGCGGGGCGGTGATGTACGGCGACACGCTGGACGGCCCGTGGTATTTCCAGATGATGCGCGACGGAACCGATGTGTCGGAGATGCGCGAGCATATCCTGTTTGGCCAGATGCATATCGGCGATGCGGGGCGCGGCGGTGTTTCAAATGTCGCAAACATGCCGGACTCGGCGGAGATCTGCGGCTGCAACGGTGTGAGCAAGGGCACCATCATCAAGACCATCCTGGACAAGAAACTGTTCACGCTGGAAGAGGTGCGTGCGCATACCAAGGCGTCCAGCTCGTGCGGATCGTGCACCGGGCTGTGCGAGGCGATTCTGGCGAACACACTGGGCGATTATTCGGCCAAGCCGAGCAAGAAGGCGCTGTGCACCTGCACCGAGCACGCGCACCAGGACGTGCAGGAGGCGATCACCAAACTGAAGCTGAAAACCATCCCCGAGCTGATGCAGGCCCTGAACTGGAAGACGGCGGACGGCTGCCATGTGTGCCGTCCCGCGCTGAACTATTATCTGACGGCGGCGTGGCCGGGTGTATATCAGGACGATAGCCGTTCGCGTTTCATCAACGAGCGCGTGCATGCCAACATCCAGAAGGACGGCACCTATTCGGTGATCCCGCGCATCTGGGGCGGCGTCACTTCGCCGTCCGAGTTGCGCGCCATTGCAGAGATCGCCGAGCGCCATGAGGTGCGCACCGTGCACATCACCGGCGGGCAGCGCATCGGCCTGTACGGCATCACCAAGGAAAACCTGCCGAAGATGTGGGGCGAGCTGGTCGATGCGGGATTCGTTTCCGGCCACGCCTATGGCAAGGCACTGCGCACCGTAAAGACCTGTGTCGGTTCGGAGTGGTGCCGCTTCGGCACGCAGGATTCCACCGCGATGGGCATCAAGATCGAGAAGATGACCTGGGGCTCATGGACGCCGCACAAATTCAAGATCGCGGTGTCCGGCTGCCCGCGCAATTGTGCCGAGGCCACCATCAAGGATTTCGGCGTGGTGTGCGTGGACTCGGGCTACGAGATCCATGTCGGCGGCAACGGCGGCATCAAGGTGCGCGTCACCGATTTCCTGTGCAAGGTCGCGACCGAGGAAGAGGTACTGGAGTACTGCGGCGCGTTCATGCAGCTGTATCGCGAGAGTGCGCACTATGTGGAACGCACCGCGCCGTGGATAGAGCGGGTCGGGCTGGCCTACGTGAAACAGCATGTGGTCGACGATGCGTCGGGACGCGCCGAGTTGTATGTGCGCTTCCTCGAATCGCAAAAATATTCGCAGGACGATCCGTGGAAGGAGCGCGCCGAAGGCAAGGATGCGCATGAGTATGAATCAATGGCAACGATTGCGTAGGCAATCAGGTTTTGGTGCCACGCGATGGAATGTGAATTTGAATTTGTAGGAGCGGACCCTGCCCGCGATTGTTTTTTGTTCGCGGGCAGCACCCGCAAGGTGTACGCCGTGATTGTAAGGGGCTAAAGCCCCAACAACACACGCAGGGCCCGCTCCTACATGGGTGTTGCGAATAATTAAACGGTAGAGAGGTAAATATAATGGACTGGCTACAAATCGGACACATAGAAGACATCCCGCGGCAGGGTTCGCGGGTGGTGCAAACCCCATCGGGCGAGATCGCGCTGTTTCGCAGCATGGACGACCGGGTGTTCGCGCTGGAAAACCGCTGCCCGCACAAGGGCGGCCCATTATCGCAGGGCATCGTGCATGGCAAGCGCGTCACCTGCCCGCTGCACAACTGGGTGATCGAGCTGGAGGACGGCAACGCGGTCGCCCCTGATGTGGGCTGCGCGCGTCATCATGAGGTGCGGGTTGCGCATGGTGTGGTGTTTATCGAAGTGGCGGTCGGGGCATGCAAGGCAGCTTAGCCATGCACACCAACGCAGCCACTTCGGATTCCGTTCGCACTACCTGTCCGTATTGCGGCGTCGGGTGCGGCGTGGTGATGAATGTTCCGGCTGGCGCTGTGAGCGTGACAGGTGACCGGCAACATCCGGCAAATTTCGGCAGGCTGTGTTCCAAGGGCACGGCGCTGGATCAAACGCTGGATAACCAAGGACGACTTCTTTATCCGGTCGTCGACGGTCAACGCGCTAGCTGGGACGATGCGCTGAATCGGGTCGCCAGCGGTTTCAATGACATCATCACGCAACACGGGCCGGATGCGGTGGCGTTCTATGTCTCCGGGCAACTGCTGACCGAGGATTATTACGTCGCGAACAAGCTGATGAAAGGGTTCATCGGCAGCGCGAACATCGATACCAATTCGCGGCTGTGCATGTCGTCGGCAGTGGCCGCGCAAAAGCGCGCGTTCGGCGCGGATGCGGTGCCGGTGTGTTATGAGGACGTCGAGCTGGCCGACCTGGTGGTGCTGGTCGGTTCCAACTATGCCTGGGCACATCCGGTGTTGTACCAGCGTTTGGCGGCGGCGAAGAAGGCGCGCCCCGAAATGAAAGTAGTGGTGATCGACCCGCGGCGCACCGCCACCTGCGACATCGCCGATCTGCATCTGGCGATCGCACCCGGTGCGGATGCGTTTCTGTTCAACGGTCTGCTGCATCATCTGCGCCGCGAAGACGCACTCGATCTCGGCTATGTTGAGGCGCATGTGGAAGGTTTCGCCGCTGCCTTCGAGGCGGCGCGCGCGGTCAGCTCGATTCCCAGGGTCGCGCAGGTGTGCGACGTGACAGAACCAGATGTGAGCGAATTCTTTCGCCTGTTCGCAAAAACGGAGCGCACAGTGACGGTATTTTCGCAGGGCATCAACCAGTCTTCCAGTGGTGTGGACAAGGGCAACGCGATCATCAATGTGCATCTGGCCACGGGACGGATCGGCAAAGCGGGCATGGGGCCGTTCTCGGTGACCGGCCAGCCGAACGCGATGGGAGGACGCGAAGTCGGCGGGCTGGCGAATCAACTCGCCGCGCACATGGATTTTTCCGATGCGGCGAGTGTCGACCTGGTGAAGCGATTCTGGAATGCGCCGAACATTGCGCCGGCGCCGGGGCTGAAAGCCGTGGACATGTTCCAGGCAATCGCAGACAAAAAGATCAAGGCGGTGTGGATCATGGGCACCAATCCGGCGGTCAGCATGCCCGATGCGGACAGAGTGCGCGATGCATTGATGGCGTGCGAACTGGTGGTGGTGTCGGACTGTGTCGAAAAAACTGACACCACCGCGTGCGCCGATATCCTGTTGCCCGCCGCGGGCTGGGGCGAGAAGGACGGCACGGTGACCAATTCCGAGCGGTGCATCTCGCGGCAGCGTTCGTTCCTGCCCGCGGCAGGCGAAGCCAAACCTGACTGGTGGATCGTAACGCAGGTGGCACAGCGCATGGGCTTTGCCGAGGCGTTTACTTACACACAACCGGTACAGATCTTTCGTGAACATGCGCGGCTGTCCGGATTTGAAAATTCACCCGATATTGAAAATCGGGTACTGCGCGCTTTCGACATCAGCGCGTTGGCTCACATCGACGATGCGCAATACCAAGCGCTGCAACCGGTGCAATGGCCGGTCAACAAACAATCGCCTGACGGTACGCAGCGCCTTTACACCGGCGGAAAATTTTATACGCCCGGCGGCAAGGCACGCATGATCGCCGTTGCCGCGCAGTTGCCCGCGGTGGCAACGGATGTCGAATTTCCGCTGGTTCTTAACACCGGGCGCCTGCGCGACCAGTGGCACACCATGACGCGTACCGGCAAGGTGCCGCGCCTGAACGCGCATTCCTATGAACCCTGCGTGCAGATGCATGAACGCGATGCACAAAAGCACCAATTGCAGTTCGGCGGGCTGGCGCGATTGACCAGCCGACATGGCCAAATGCTGGCGCGTGTGCAGGTCAGCGACGAGCAGCGCATCGGCTCGGTGTTCGTGCCGATGCACTGGAACGACATGTTTGCAAAGTCGGCCCGTGTGGACGCGCTGACCGCAGCGATCACCGACCCGATCTCCGGCCAGCCGGAACTGAAGCATACCCCGGTTTATGTAGAGCCATACCGTCCGGGCTGGCAGGGATTTGTGCTGAGCCGCGAACGCCTTGCATTGTCTGAAGCCCCCTATTGCGCCTGCACTCAGGGCACGGGATATTGGCGTCATGAGATCGCGGGAGAGGCGGTACCGGAAAGCTGGCGAGACTGGGTACAGGCAGCGCTGGGTTGTTCAGGGGATTTGATCGAATACCGCGATGCCGCGATGGGCCGCTACCGCGCCGCCTGTGTGCAGGACGGCCGGCTTGAAGCCATATTCTTCATCGCGCCCGACCAGCGTTTGCCGGAACGCGAATGGCTGGCCAGCCTGTTCAGGCAAGACATGATAGCCCCGTCAGACCTGGCCGGATTGCTGGCTGCACGACCGCCTAATGGTTCTGTGGCCAATACCGGACGTACCGTGTGCGCCTGTTTCAGCGTCGGCGAAAAAACCATCATGCATGCGATTAGGGAAGAAAAACTGGACAGCGTCGAAGCGGTTGGAGCATGCCTGAAAGCGGGCACCGGATGCGGCTCCTGCGTGCCGGAGATCCGTCGCCTCGTTGCGCGTAGCCTATCCACTTCAATTATTGCGACACAATAACCAATCCGCGCGCTTTGCCGCTGGTCGAGTCTGTTGTCGCGATTGCCTGGCGCAGCAGGCTGATGCTGACCCATGCGGGCGGATATTTGTACTTGGCCACATCGAGTATCAGCACGCTGTCGGACTGTGCATCATAGGCCGCCAGGGCAGACCAGTGTCCTCCGCCGACCTGCCCCAGCGTGGCGCGATAATAATTGGCCAGCACAAACTGTCCGTCATCGCCCAGCGCTTTCTTGAGCAGGGTGCGCAGACTTTCCTCACTGAAGGTATCGCCCGCAATGGAGATTGCCTTGACCCCCTCGCGCGAAAGCGTTTCGACCATTTGCTCGCGTGTCATGCCCATCGCGAGTACGGTTTTTGCGCTGATAACTTTTTCTACGGCGGGGGTGAAGAAGTTGCTTTGGGTGAAATAGGCATAAGGTGCATAGGTCGGATCGACGGGTTTCGCGATCGGCATCGAATTGAGCACGGTGATGGCGCTGGCCACGGAACAATACGACTGGGTGATCTGCGCGGTAAAATTCGGCGCAAGCTGCCAGTAGTCCGCATCGGCCGGCATCCGGGCGCGCAGGACTTTTCCTTCGGCCGAGTCCCAATACACGACGGCGGGTTCGGCGAATACCGATTCCGCAGCCTGAGACTGGGCAAAGGCCGGCGACGAAAATGCATAGACTATGAGTGCAAATATCAGGCTTTTCATAAGTTACCTTTTCTCGGTGGCAAGCGCATCACTGCGGGAATAAAAATCAGCGGAACACGATGGTCTTGTTGCCGCATACCAGCACGCGGTCTTCCACGTGATAGCGCAGATAATACCGTCTTCTCGATGTCGCGACCGTAACGAACCAGATCCTCGACCGTGTCGCCTTGGTCCATGTGCATCGTGTCCTGTTCGATGATCTGCGACATGCGCAGACCCGAAAATTACCGTAGTTCATTTTAACCGTCTGGCAATCATGCTGACATAGCGGAGCAGAATGCGGATAAGCTGAAATTGGGCTGTTTAAAAATGATTTTATAAACAGCTGTTTGTTGATAGTACAATTATGATATCGGTCAAACTGAACTGGAAAACTAACATGAACCTTGGATCAAACCCGATCACCCGCATATTTGCAATCGCGCTGCTGTTGTCCGGTTGTGCCTCCGCGCCGCAACATTTGTCCGATCAGGATAAAAACGGGATCAAGAACGTTGCGATTGTTTCCCTGGTGCCGGAAAGCGTCAATTTTGAAAAAATCGGAATATTTTCATCTTCCAATATATATACAAAATTTGCTGCGGGCAGCAAGTTGACTGACAGTATTCTTTACGTGTCCCGTGCGAGGATCGTGAATTCCTACCCGGGCTGGACCATAAAAAACATAGAGTTTGACCGGCCGGCATTATTGGCAAAATTGAATACGCCGAGCGGATTTGAAGCCGCCAACGTCAAGGAAGCGTTTGCCGACCTGGCACGCAAAAACGGACTCGATGCAATATTTGTCGTGCGGGCTGCCGCTGACAAAGCAAACAATAATCAGCAGGATTCCCATGAAAATTATCTGCGTGAAGGCATGAGTGTATTGCTTAAAGACAATAATATTGGCGGGGATGCGAAGCTGGTTTTTCGCGCCAACCTGAGCGTTGCGATTGTTGGTAAAAGCGGGGAGGTCATGGCGGTTGGTTCAGTACCCGTTCAACTTGACCATGCCAAACGGTTTGATCTCGATGATTATGGCGTGAGCCTGGATATGAAACGTAATTCACGCCCCGGGACGCAGGACAGGTTGGAGCGGGGAGTTATTGTTGATTTGGCAAGCAGGCTTAACATCTGCTTTGACACGCTGGGTTTCACCAACGGATCCGGCCCGGCGTCGCAACACGTAAATGTGATTCCTCCGCAAGCTGCAGCGGTGATCGAGACCAGGGAAAAGTCGCCAGGGGAAATGGCGCCGACCATGAATTCCTTTGACCAGTGCTTTTCGCGGTGCAGACAGTACACCGATCGTACCAAGGGGCAATGTTTTGACGCTTGTAACAAGTGACCCAGATAGCGGGCACGCCGATTAACAGACACGCACCTTCGAATCCGCCACCAATGTCCCCTGCATCCATGCTTCAGGTGGACACATTCAAGATCAATCAACCTGCCACGCACCGTTGCGATAGACCGTTTCGTTGTCCAGCGTGAGCGATTCGGTAATGGCAAAGACATCGACATGATGCCGTGCCGCCGCCTTTCTGATGCCCGGTTTGTTGTAGATGCCGTGTTTGGCACCCAGCGACAGATGCACGCCGCACATGCGCTCGAAAGTGCCGATATCGCTGACCAACTTGTCTGCCGTAAGCGCCCTGTTCATTCCCAGACCCAGTTCACGCAACCAGACTTCGCCCTCGTCAGCGCGGATATTGGCGAGCACCCGGTCGAACTCGGGTGTGGAATCCAGCGTTTCGGTTACGCGCCCGTTGCTGATCACCAGCGTGATCGGATGATCGGGTTTGTTGACCATAAATGCCGTGTCACCAAAAATGAAGATGCGCACCCGGCCATGCACCGCTTCGAGATCCTTTGATTCGGTGAATACCTCGCCGATGGGGAATTGGCCGCCGATATTTTGCATTTGGCGGTAGTCGCCGACATTGAGCTTGGCGGATTCGAATCCTGCGGGAAAAAACAAATATTCGCCGCCGCTGTCGAGGATGCCGCTTCGTGCGTTATCGATGCGGGTTTTCAGGGCGTTGCCCACCCCGTGATAGTAAGCAGGATCATAGGCCAGCGAGTCTATGTAGGTTAGAGCTTCCTCACCGCCCATGCGTCCCAGGTGGGGGTGTTCGATCACCTTGAGCGAACGCTTGAAAAGTTCGACGCGGATACGAAACGCGTTCAGGCGAAAGCTGGTGGACTGGATGAGCACCACGAGGTCGCCGGGTGAGAGTTGTTCGAATGCGCTGAGCACAGCCTCAGGTGCGCCACTGTCGAATTCGATAAATAGCGCGTCGGGCAGGCAGCGCCGGTAGGCTTTAGTGAGCGCGGCCGCGAGATCGCTTTGCCCATCCCAAACCACGACTGCGGCGTGGGCGGGGGTGTGCTCGATGGACAGCGCCAAAACGTTGCGCAGATTCTTCTCGGCGTTATCGATCGCCGCAGGAGGAAGGGGAGTTTGAGTTTTTATAAAGCCATGCCCTGATCGCGCAGATACTCTTCATAGGTACCGTGATAATCGGAAATACCCTTTGCGGTGATCTCGATGATGCGCGTCGCCAGCGAGCTGACGAACTCGCGGTCATGGCTGACGAACAGCAGCGTGCCCTTGAATTCCAGCAAAGCGGTATTGAGCGATTCGATGGATTCCATGTCCATGTGGTTGGTCGGCTCGTCCATCAGCAGCACGTTGTTCTTTTGCAGCATCAGCTTGCCGAACAACATGCGTCCTTTCTCGCCGCCGGACAACACCTTTACCTGTTTCTTGACCTCGTCGCCGGAGAACAGCAGGCGGCCCAGCGTGGCCCGCACGGTTTGGTCGTCGTCGTTGGGGCCGCGCCAGTAGGTCATCCAGTCGGTCATGCTTTTGTCTTCGGCAAACTCGGCAGTGTGATCCTGCGCGTAGTAGCCGATCTTGGCCTTGTCGGTCCATTTGATGGTGCCGGTGTCGGGTTTCAGTTCGCCAAACAGGCAGCGTAACAGTGTGGTCTTGCCGATACCGTTGGGGCCGATGATCGCGACCTTTTCGCCCGCATCGATGCGGAAGTTAACGTTGGAGAACAGTACCTTGTCGTAGCCTTTGGATACATGCTGCAGCTCCACCGCGGTGCGGTGCAGCTTTTCGCGCTCGTCATATTCGAAGCGGATAAACGGGTACTGGCGGCTGGACGGCTTGATGTCCTCGATCTTGATCTTGTCAATCTGGCGCGCGCGCGAGGTGGCCTGCTTGGCCTTTGAGGCGTTCGCCGAAAAGCGCGCCACGAACGCCTTCAGCTCGGCGACCTTTTCCTTGGCTTTGGCATTGTCCGACGATTGCTGCTCGCGCGCCTGGGTGGAGGCCAGCATATAGTCGTCATAAGTGCCCGGGTAGGTGGTGATCTTGCCGTAGTCCAGGTCCGACATGTGGGTGCACACGCTGTTTAAAAAGTGGCGATCGTGCGAGATGATGACCATGGTGCAGGTGCGCGCGTTGAGGATGTTTTCCAGCCAGCGGATGGTGTTGATGTCGAGGTTGTTGGTCGGCTCGTCGAGCAGCAGGATGTCCGGGTTGGAAAACAGCGCCTGCGCCAGCAGCACGCGCAGCTTGAAACCCGGCGCGACCGCACTCATCGGCCCCTGATGCAACTCGATCGCGATACCCAAGCCGAGCAACAATTCTCCGGCGCGCGGTTCGGCAGTGTAGCCGTCGAATTCGGCAAACTCGGCTTCAAGATCGGCGGCGCGCATGTAGTCTTCTTCGCTCGCATCGGGGTTGGCATAGATCGCATCGCGCTCCGACATCGCCGCCCACATTTCGGTGTGTCCCATCATCACCACGTCCAGCACGCGGTTGTCTTCATAGGCGAACTGGTCCTGGCGCAGCTTGCCGAGACGCTCGTTCTTGTCGATCATCACATTGCCGCCCGTCGGCTCCAGATCGCCGCCGAGTATCTTCATGAATGTGGATTTGCCGCAGCCGTTCGCGCCGATCAGGCCGTAACGGTTGCCGTCGCCGAACTTGACGGAGACGTTTTCAAACAGGGGCTTGGCCCCAAACTGCATGGTGATGTTGGCGGTGGAAAGCATGGAAAATCGGTTCAGGAAAATTTTTGGATTGCAATTTTAACACTGTGCGGCACTATTCTCCGTGCAATCTGCCCAATAGACCGGAGATTCTGCATATTTACGAACAGCCAGTGTTGCAGACCGCAGGCAGGGTTCATAGCGCATACTGCAATCGGTGCCATGAAATCCTGCGCATGTTTTGAGCCGAGAGGAAATATGGAATTGAGAAACAGAAATGATCGCCGCAAAGCCAACCCGTTTGGAACAAGCGGGCCGTGGCTGACAACCGGTAAAATGGGCGGTCTGGTATTGACTGAGCGCAGAAAATCTACAGACCGGCGATCGACAGACAGAGATCAGAACCAACCCTTTTCGGCCGACTGACTTGATGGCGACGTGCTTTTGCGCGGCGCATCATGAAACTGTCCGACCCAATCAGGTCTTAACGACTGCAGCTTCACCATTATGTGAGCATTGTTATTGCCAGGCCGAAGGTATAGAATTTGCCACAGGAGGAAAGCTTGGCTTGGGGGTTTGTCCTTTATACTTTAAGTTGTAACGTTTCTAAATTTTACGGAGGTAACATGAAATCGATAATGTTTAGCATGGCAATCGCAGGAATGCTGGGTGCCGGCAGCGCAATGGCAGCCGACATGCCGCCTTTGGCGAAAAATCTTGGCTGTACCGCTTGCCATTCCATTGACCGCAAAATTGTTGGCCCGGCCTGGATGGATGTCTCGAAAAAATACAAAGGGGACGCGGGCGCCGAAGCCAAATTGATCAACAAGGTATCCAAGGGCGGCAGCGGTGTGTGGGGTGCAATGCCTATGCCTCCAATGGATCCTACCGGCGCTAAACACGCTGATATCAAGAAATTGGTGGACTTCGTTCTGGGCCTGGCCAAGTAACGGCTCAATACTCCATTGCAAAGAGCCGGCTTGGGCCGGCTCTTTTTACGAACAGGGTTTTCGCGCGCCTGTACCAGGCGACCTCCTTAAAAGATCGCGGAATTATCCCCGGGGAGCCGCTATCGGCTAGAATGTGCAGCGTCAATTAACTGCAAAGTATTATGGTTCCCCATCTCACCACCGCTCTGACCGGCCCCTTGCATGATCTGGAGCGCCGCTTCCTGACCGCCATGCCAAGCATCGAACATTGGTTTCGTACCCAATGGCTGGAGCATGCCGTGCCGTTCTATGCCTCGGTTGATTTGCGCAACAGCGGTTTCAAACTCGCGCCCGTGGATACCAATTTGTTTCCGGGCGGTTTCAACAATCTTAACCGGGATTTTCTGCCGTTGTGTGTGCTGGCAATGCAGAGCGCGGTTGAAAAGATCTGTCCGGAAGCGCGCGGCGTATTGCTGATACCGGAAAACCATACGCGTAATTTGTTTTATCTGCAGAACGTGGCGCAGATCGAATTGATCCTCAAACAGGCAGGTATGCGTGTGCGTATCGGTAGCCTGTTGCCGGAGATCACCTCGCCGACGCAGATCGAATTGCCAGACGGCAGCGCGTTGACGCTGGAACCGCTGGTGCGCAAGGGCAACCGGCTGGGTCTGGCGGACTTCGACCCGTGCGTGGTGTTGCTCAACAATGATTTGTCATCGGGCGCGCCGGACATACTGAAAAATCTCGAGCAGCCGGTATACCCGCCGCTTTCGGTCGGCTGGTATACGCGGCGCAAATCGCAGCATTTTTCCGCCTACGACCGTGTTACCGACAAATTCGCCGAGTTGCTGGGTATTGATCCCTGGCTGATCAATCCGTATTTCGCGACCTGTGACAAGGTTAATTTTCACGAGCGCGTCGGTGAAGAATGCCTGGCCGCGCAGGTGGATGTCGTGTTGCAAAAGATGCGCGCCAAATATGCCGAGTATGGCGTAAAGAATGATCCTTTCGTGATCGTCAAGGCGGATGCGGGAACCTATGGCATGGGCATCATGACGGTTAAGGACGCGAGCGAAATCATCGGCCTGAACCGCAAGCAGCGCAACAAGATGTCGGTGGTAAAGGAAGGCGTGGCGGTATCGGATGTGCTGATACAGGAAGGGATTTATACCTTCGAGCAGATCAACGAGGCGGTGGCCGAACCGGTGGTTTACATGATTGATCACTATGTGGTCGGCGGATTTTACCGCGTGCATACCACCCGGGGCGTGGACGAGAATCTCAATGCGCCCGGGATGCATTTCATGCCGCTTGCATTCGAGACACACTGCACATTGCCCAATCCGGACCGCGGTCCGGACGACACCCCCAACCGTTTCTATGCTTACGGTGTGGTGGCGCGTCTGGCCTTGCTGGCCGCATCCCTGGAAATCGAGGCTGCCGAAACACCCCCTGACAATCCATAGATGTCCACGACGATTCGACTTGCCCTGATCGTTGCAGTGCTGCTGTTTGCCGGGTGCCAAAGCAAGCAACCGCTGTACCAGCAGCAGGGATATGTGTTCGGCACGCTGGTCGAGGTGAGCGTATATGGCGAAGCCGAGCCGCACGCCAGGCTTGCGGTGAGCCGGGTGATGCACGAGTTTCAGCGTCTGCACGACAGTTTGCATGCGTGGCAGCCGAGCGAACTGAGCAAGATGAATGCGGCTTTTGCCAAGGGTAAGAGCGCCGCTGTTTCGCCGGAACTTGCCTCGATACTGGAGAATGCCACGCAGCTTTCACAACAGTCGCAGGGATTGTTCAATCCGGCCATCGGGGGTTTGGTGAAACTATGGGGTTTTCACGCCGATGAATTCAAGCCGGTGCATCCGGATCAGAATACAATCGAACGGTTGGTTGCAGCCAACCCGCAAATGAGCGACATCACGATCACGCGCGGCAGGGCGCACAGCAGTAACAGATATGTACAGGTGGATCTGGGCGGCTATGCCAAAGGCTACGCACTTGATCGCGCCGCCGATATATTGCACAAACTTGGCATCCGCAATGCGCTGATCAACATCGGCGGCAATATCATGGCGCTTGGCCAGCATGGCGATCGTCCCTGGCGTGTCGGAATCCAGGATCCGCGCAAGCCCGGGCCGCTGGCGATCCTTGATCTGCACGACGGGGAAGCCATCGGGACCTCGGGAGATTACCAGCGCTATTTCATGATAGGTGATGTGCGGTATTGTCATCTGATCGATCCGCGCAACGGTTATCCGAAGCAGGGCGTGGAGGAAGTTACCATTTTGACCCGCGGTCCGCGGGCAGGAGTGTTGTCGGATGCCGATTCCAAGCCGTTGTTCATCTCGGGTGTAACCGCTTGGCGTGCTGCAGCAACCGAGATGGGAATAACCGAGGCGATGCTGGTTGATGGGCAGGGCAAAATCCATATCACAGCAGCAATGCGAAAGCGGCTAGAATTTACAGACAAAAGCATCCATCCGGAGGTCGAACAATGAACAATTCCGGGCAGGGTTCCGAACAGGGCATAGTGGAACAAAAAGTGCGGCGAGCGGCAGCCATAAACGCATTGCGCAAAATCGGCTCGATTGTCGCCGTGGAGCAACAGGCGGATACCAACAAAGCGACCATGTTGAGCTGGTTTGCGCGTTATGGCTGGATTGCGCTACCGGGCGCCGCGTTGCTGGCGGCATATCTGATCGTAAAGATCTAATCGGAGGAGTATTTGTGACCGGAATTCTATTGGTGACGCACAACGGTCTGGGCGACAGTTTTGTGGATTGTGTCAGGCATGTGCTGGGCGAAGCGCCGCCCAATCTCAAGGTATTGTCGGTATTGGCCAGCGATGATCCGCAACTGAAACTGGTTGAAGGCCAGGCACTCATCAAACAACTCGACACCGGCGGCGGTGTGCTGATTTTGGCGGACGTGTTTGGCGCCACGCCCAGCAACATTGGGCGGCAACTTTGCCATGCCGAGCACGTGATGGGTGTGGCCGGGCTGAATCTGCCCATGTTGTTGCGCGTGGTATGCAGTACCGACAAGCCGCTGACCGAACTGGCACAGATCGCTGTCGAAGGCGGGCGTGAATGTATCATCAGGATGGCGGGCTAAATGTTGCAACAGGATGTGCTCATAATCAACAAGCTCGGTCTGCATGCCCGAGCATCGGCCAAACTCACGCAGCTTGCCACCAGCTTTAAATGCGAGGTGATGATGTCGCGCAACAATCGCCGTGTGAACGCCAAAAGTATCATGGGCGTGATGATGCTGGCCGCTGCGAAGGGCACCACTGTAGGTATCGAGACCAATGGCGAAGACGAGGCTGAAGCGATGCAGGCGTTGTTGAACCTGATCAACGATTATTTCGGAGAAGGCGAGTGAGTTTTACCCTGCACGGTATATCGGTCTCCAACGGCATCGCCATCGGCTATGCACACCTGATCTCACACACCTCGCTGGATGTGGCGCATTATGCGCTGCCGAAGAAATTCATTGATGAAGAAATCGCGCGTTTTGATGCCGCGCTGCTGGCAACACGCAACGAATTTGCCAGCATGCGCAGCAATCGCCCGACCTATGCCGCGGCAGAATTCGATGCATTCCTCGAGTTGCACCAGATGATTCTCGACGACCCGTTGCTGAGTGCCGCGCCGCGCGAGATGATAGCCAGCGAACAATGCAATGCCGAATGGGCGCTCAAAGTCCAGACGGAAGCCCTGGTTGCGCAGTTTGACGAATTCGAGGACGCCTATTTGCGCGAGCGACAGACCGATGTGACGCAGGTGGCGGAACGGCTGCTCAAGCAATTGCTCGGACAACCCGGGCATCAGCCGCCGTCGGCGCGTCACGATGTCGAGACGATACTGGTGGCGCATGACCTGAGCCCCGCGGACCTGATCCTGTTCAAGCCGCACCAATATGCGGCATTCATTACCGATGTGGGCGGCGCAACTTCGCACACCGCAATCGTTGCACGCAGCCTCAACACGCCGTGCGTGGTCGGCCTGCATCATGCGCGGCAGCTGATACGCGAGGATGATCTTTTGATCCTGGACGGTGAGCAGGGCGTCTTGATTGTTAATCCAGACAAACTGGTTCTCGCCGAATACAAGCTGCGCCAAAGCGCATGGGAACTTGACAGGAAGAAACTCAAACGGTTGCGCACCGCGCGCGCCAACACCCTGGACGGAACGATCATCGAGTTGTATGCCAACATCGAAAAGCCGGAGGATATTGCCGAGGTAAAAGCAAACGGTGCGACGGGAATTGGATTGTTTCGCAGTGAATTCCTTTTTCTCAATCGTGACAGCTTGCCGGACGAGGAAGAACAGTTCGAAGCTTATCGGGCAGTTGCGGCAGGTATGGAAGACCAAACGGTGACGATACGCACGTTTGACCTTGGCGGTGACAAGCAGTTGAACGGCGCAAAGCGTGTTGCCAATAATCCCGCGCTGGGGTTGCGCGCGATACGCTTTTGCCTGTCGGAGCCGCAATTGTTTCGCACCCAGATGCGGGCGCTGTTGCGCGCCTCTCATTATGGAGACGTCAAAATACTGATACCGATGTTGTCGAGTGCTTCCGAGCTCGACCAGACGTTGCAGTTCATTTCAGCGACCAAGCAAAACCTGGACGATGAAGGCATTCCCTATGATCGCGCGATAAAGATTGGGGGCATGATCGAAATTCCCGCCGCGGCGCTGGCCCTCAATGTGTTTGCCAAGAAACTGGACTTCCTGTCCATCGGCACCAACGACTTGATCCAGTACACCCTTGCGATTGACCGGACCGACGAGGAAGTCGCGCATCTTTATGACCCTCTGCATCCGGCGGTGCTGCAACTGCTGTCGCACGTGATATCCACTTCGAACAGGCTCGGTGTGCCGGTCTCGGTGTGCGGTGAAATGGCCGGTGAATTGGCTTACACCCGTTTGCTGCTTGGAATTGGATTGCGCCAGTTCTCAATGTTTTCGGCGCAAGTGCCTAACATCAAGCAGCGTGTACTGACCACCAGCCTGCACGAAATCGCTTCATTAACCCAGAAAATACTGCGCGCCGACGATCCGATGAAAATTCGCGAGCTGCTGGACAAGCTCAATGCGTAAAACGCTTACCCGATCCCCATCCTTGTGGTGATATCTGGCAAGGCGGAGCGGGGGCTGGCCTGAGTTTGTATCAGAAAAACTCATAATCGATGCGGGCCAATAGCGTTTGATTCGGCGCTCCCTGATTGATGCCGAACACTGTACCGATGCTGTATTCCAGTTCGTTTCCCGCATCTGTCCGGAGTTCGCCGTATAAAACCGGCCCGAGTTGATTCGCGTGGTCCGCTGGGCGGTAGTAAACCTCCATTCCGGGTGACAACGTCGCCTTGTTGTAATCCAGCCTGTAGCTGATGCTGTAAGCGGAACGAAACTCGTTAGATCCGCCATCTCCGCCTATGGGGCGCTTCCAGATGAGATTCAGGCGTTGATCTACATGGCCGGACAATTTTTCCAGGAGCGGGCCGAATTCGATACTGTTCGCCAGTCCGGGTTGCTTGTTGTAGGCATATGATGCAATAAACCCTGCGTCCGCCCAGTATTCACCCGGGGTGGTCAATTGGAATGTGTTTTCGAATTCATAGCCCGAAGGATGGGTGGAGCCTCCTGGATCACGATTCAGTTGACCGACATACATTTCGGTCTTCCACCAACTGGTGAAGGCATGGGCAGCCGATATGTTATAGCCACTCGCCGCATTGAGATTGCTTCGGCCATCAACCGAGTCGAACCCGTATATTTCAACTTCACTTTGTCCCTGGACAACGCAGGGCGAATAGACGATATAGTCATTATCTGCATAGGCCAGCCTCGCTGAAATGCCGCATATGACGATCGCAAGCGCTGCAAGGGGTGCGACGATCTGATTCTTTTTCATGGAATGATTATTCCCGTTTATTTTGGCCAGCTTTTAGCTGAAGGGCATCACTGCCATGGGATCGAATGCCCCTGAATCAGCAGCCGGATTCAAGCCGGATTCTCCGCGGTCTTTATCCGTCTGCCATGAAGATTGCCAAATAAGCGCATCAGGATCAGGATGGTCAGGAAAGTGCCGGCATAGAATACGACCTCGATGCCCGAGGGGCGGGCGATGTAGCCCACCAGAATATGCAGCAGCTGACCGACAAGGCTAGTCTGATTCAGAATATTCGAGGTATTCCACACGCCATTCCCCAGAGCAGGAAGCAGGCCGATCTGGTTGAGGAAACCGGCTGCCTGGGCCGCCAGTCCGGAGGCCAGGAACAGGATCAGCCAACTCGTGATTGAAAAAAAGTGGCGAACCGGGATGCGCAGCAAGCCGAGATACAATAACAGGCCGACCAGGATGCCGGCGATCACCCCCCCAAAACCGCCCAGTACCATATTGAGGCTATGTTCGCCGCTGGTGGCGATTGCCCAAAGAAACAGTACCGCCTCGGATCCCTCGCGCATCACCGCCACCAGGGTGATGACCAGCAAGGCGGTCAGCGGGCGCTGGCCGGACTGAACGCTCATGCCGACCGCCTTCACTTCAGCTGACAGTTCCCGGCCATGCGCACTCATCCATACGTTATGCCAGGTCAGCATGACTACAGCACTGAGCAAGATGACCGCATTGAGAATCGCCTGTCCGTAGCCGGAGAATTCAGAGGAGGCGATGTTGGCCATGATTGCCACGATGGATGCGCCGAGCAATCCGAGACCGATACCGGCCGCGACCCACTTTCCGCGTCCGGCGATACCGCGGCTTGCGCCGAGTACGATGGCGATGATCAGCGCAGCTTCCAGCACTTCCCGAAACATGATTACTGCGGTTGCAAGCATGCTAGTTCTCCTTGTCCACGGCAGGCTTCGCCACAATAGTGCCCTGCATCTCGTGGTTGAAGTCATTGAAGAAACGGTAGGTCCCCGGATCCATCGGACCGATATAGATATTCACTTCACCATGGCCGCGCACGATGACTTCACGGGAAAGGTCGGTGCTTTCGAATTCGGCCGGCAATGCATCCAGGTTTCGTATGACGAGCTGGAGTTTGATTCCAGCAGGCAGGACCAGTTGGTTCGGTTCGAACTGATTGTCGTGAATTGACAGCACCACAGTGCCCGCCGCAAATGCGGCTCCCGGTATGACAAATATCCCTGCTGTTATGCAGGCTGCAAACAAGCGGATTAACAAGGCGTCTCCTCGGATAACATCAAATCAGATAACTGCTAGGCAACGGTTGCGCAATGCAACTTGTTGCAAATGATAATCGTTCTTATTTGCGTTTGCAACAAGTATCTGGCATGATGCATTCAAATATTTTGGGCAAAATGAAATGCACCAACCCGAACACCTCAAGAACGCCGGCCTGAAATCCACCCTGCCGCGGCTCAAGGTGCTGGATTTGTTCGAAAACAGCACAGAGCGCCATTTGAGTGCAGAGGACGTATACAAGCAGTTGCTCAACAGCGGGGAAGACGTGGGCCTGGCGACAGTGTACCGGGTGCTTACCCAGTTCGAGCAGGCCGGATTGCTGGTGCGCCACCATTTCGAGGGCGGCAAGTCGGTGTTCGAATTGAACCATGGCGAACACCACGACCATATCGTTTGTCTGCAATGCGGCCATGTCGAGGAGTTTTACGATAGCGCGATCGAAACGCGCCAGGAAAAGGTTGCCGCCGAACTGGGTTTCGCGATACGCGACCATTCACTGCATATCTATGCGGATTGCACCAAGAAGAAATGCCCGCATAAACGCTGAAGGGTACCTCTAAAAACCTGGATTTCATCCCAACTACTGCGTTGCGGAAAAAATTCCTTGCTTACATATAAATCATATGCGGCGCGGCGGAAATTTTTTCCGCGCCTTGTATTTGGGCGAACTCCGGATTTTTAGAGGCACCCTAACGATTGTCGAACATATTGACAGTATTTTGCAAAACGCGGAAACTGCGGATCATAACCAGCGACTTAACGAGTGTTGTGTGCTCGTTAAGTCGAATGGCTAGTAGTTTCATCAGTGCCGATTTGACATCAGCTTGCGGGGCACTTTAAACATACCAGCTAAAGCGAGGCAACCCGCCCGCTTTAGTCGAGCGGGTTTTTTGTTTTTGGGGCGACACTTTGAGTGCATCAAACAGCATAGGCATCGTCAGCGCGCAACGCGCAACATTCGACACACCGCTGGTTTTCCGCAGCGGCGCGGTGTTGCCGCGCTATGAGCTGGCGTACGAGACTTACGGCACGCTGAATTCGGACAAGTCCAACGCGATATTGGTGTGCCATGCATTGTCCGGCCATCACCACGTGGCGGGGCATTATGCCGACGACCCCAAAAACACCGGCTGGTGGGACAACATGATCGGCCCCGGCAAGCCGGTTGATACCGACAAATTTTTTGTCATCGGCGTGAACAATCTGGGTGGCTGCCACGGCTCGACCGGACCTTCCAGCATGGCGCCGGAAACCGGCAAGCCCTACGGAGCAAGCTTCCCGGTGGTGACAGTGGAGGATTGGGTGGAATCGCAGGCGCGTCTTGCCGACATGATTGGCATCAGGCAATTCGCCGCCGTGATGGGCGGCAGCCTGGGCGGGATGCAGGCAATCCAGTGGTCATTGTCGTTTCCCGAACGTGTGCGCCACGCACTGGTCATCGCCGCCGCACCGCACCTGACCGCGGAGAACATCGCCTTCAACGATGTAGCGCGCAACGCGATCCTGACCGACCCGGATTTTCACGGCGGGAATTTTTACGAACATGGCGGGGTGCCCAGGCGCGGCCTGCGTCTGGCACGCATGCTGGGGCATATAACCTACCTGTCGGATAATGCGATGGCTGACAAGTTCGGGCGCAGCCTGCGCTCCGGCAAGCTCGGTTACGGTTACGACATCGAGTTCGAGATCGAGTCCTACCTGCGTTATCAGGGCGACAAATTCGCCTCGTATTTTGATGCGAATACCTATCTGCTGATGACCAAGGCGCTGGACTATTTCGACCCGGCACGCGAATACCAGGGCAATCTCGACAAGGCATTCCTGGCTGCCCAGGCAGATTTTCTGGTGGTGTCGTTTACCACCGACTGGCGCTTTGCGCCGGAACGCTCGCGCGAGATCGTCAACGCGCTGCTGCACAATCATCGCAACGTGAGTTACGCCGAGATCGCCTCGACCCACGGGCATGACTCGTTCCTGATGCCGGACCAGCATTACCATGCGGTGATGCGTGCCTATCTTGACCGCATTGCCGGGGAATTTTCATCATGAGCGCGCACGATCCCGCCGAACTCGCCGCTGCCCGCCCCGATTTTGCCGCGATTGCGGCATGGATAGCGCAGGGTGCCTCGGTACTCGATCTCGGCTGCGGCGACGGCAGCCTGCTGCGCTACCTCAAGGACACCCGCAAGGTGCGCGGTTACGGGGTCGAGATCAGCGATGCGAACATCGTGGCATGCATCCGCAATGGCGTGAACGTGATCCAGGGCGATCTGGAATCCGGCCTGTCCGGTTTCGAGAGCAACGCGTTCGATTTCGTGCTGCTGTCGCAGACACTGCAGGCCACGCGCCACACCGAGCCGCTAGTCCAGGAAATGCTGCGCGTCGGGCGCGAGGGCATCGTCAGCTTTCCCAACTTCGGCTACTGGAAGAACCGGATGAATGTGTTGCGCGGCAACATGCCGGTATCGGAAGAACTGCCCTACCAGTGGTACGACACGCCCAACGTGCACCTGTGCACGTTGCATGACTTCGAGGATTTTTGCCGCGACCTTGACGTAACCGTGCTCGAACGCCGCGTGATGACGGGCAGCAGCGAGGTGAAGTTGTTGCCCAATCTGTTCGGCAGCACGGCGGTGTACCGATTCCAGCGCGGCAGATGAGCGTCTGGCAGCAACTCTTCACCCGGCGCATGCTGATCTGCGTGTTCACCGGATTCGCTTCCGGCCTGCCGCTGTACCTGCTGCTCAACCTGGTGCCGGCCTGGCTGCGCACCGAGCACATTGATCTGAAGGTGATCGGCGCATTCGCACTGATCCAGTTTCCCTACACCTGGAAATTCCTCTGGTCACCGCTGCTGGATCGCTATGCAGTGCCGGTTCTGGGTCGCAGGCGCGGCTGGATGCTGCTGATGCAGGGCGCACTGCTGGTGGTGATCGCGGCACTGGGCGGATTCTCGCCGCAAAAAGACCTGATGATGATCGTGCTGTTCACCACGCTGCTGGCCCTGCTGAGCGCCACGCTGGACATCGCGCTGGATGCCTATCGCCGCGAGTTGTTGTTTGATAACGAGCTGGGTCTGGGCAACGCGGTGCACGTGAATGCCTATCGTATCTCGGGACTGATCCCGGGTTCGCTGGCGCTGATCCTTGCCGACCATCTGCCGTGGGACATGGTGTTCATGATCACCGCGCTGTTCATGCTGCCGGGCATGGTGATGACGCTACTGGTGAAAGAGCCGCACCGTGCCGATCCGCCCAGGACGTTGCGCGAGGCGGTGGTCGAACCGTTCCATGAATTCATCAATCGCAAGGGTTGGCAAAGTGCGCTGCTGATCCTGGCGTTCCTGTTCTTCTATAAACTTGGCGACAGCCTGTGCACCTCGCTGGCTACGCCGTTCTATCTGGACATGGGATTCTCCAAGTCGGAGATCGGACTGATCGCCAAGAATGCCGGGCTGTGGCCGGCAGTGATCGGTGCCTTGCTCGGCGGTATCTGGATGCTGAAGATCGGCATCAACCGCGCGTTGTGGCTGTTTGGCGCGGTGCAGGTGGTGAGCATCTTCGGCTTCTACTGGCTGGCGATACAGGGTGCGCAACAGGTAGTGACACCGTTGCACCTCACCCAGCTCGCGTTCGTGATCGGATTGGAGGCGCTTGGCGTGGGACTGGGAACGGCAGCCTTTGTTGCCTATATCGCGCGCACCACGCATCCCGCGTACACAGCGACACAGTTTGCGCTGTTTACCAGTCTCGCCGCCGTGCCGCGCACCTTCGTCAATGCCACGGCGGGCTGGCTTGCAGACCAGTTGGGCTGGGGCGGATTTTTCCTGCTGTGTGCGGTGCTGGCAATACCGGGGATGCTGTTGCTGTTCAAGGTTGCGCCGTGGGGGGAAACGCAGCCGGTTTCAGTATCGTAGGTTGTGTCAGCGGGTTTTTTGCATAACCCAAAAAGGGCAACTTCGCCGGGGGTTGCCCGGTGGCAAGTCACTTTTCTTGTCTTGCCAAGAAAAGTAACCAAAAGAAATCGCTTCCGGTTTGCCGCCGCTTCGCGGTGCCCTGCGTTGCTCGACTAGTCAGGCGGCTGCGGAACTCGCGCTACGCGCTCAGACAGTCCTGGCCGACTTCCCCTGACCAGTCTCCGCTACTCGGCGGCGCACAGGGGATGAAATTCAAAACCTTTAATCGTAGGGTGGGCACGTTGTGCCCCCCTACCGGGTTAGTTGAGGACTTGTTCCACAACAATGCTTCCGTCTTTCAATCGCTCATTGAACTTGTCAAATGGTAAAGCGAAGGGACCGTGCGGATAAGCTACCTCGACAATTCCACCGCAAGTGATGGCCTCGCAAAATTTACATGGGAATAAAGTCACTTTCGATAGGTTTACAATAAATGGCTTAACAATGGCGATAATCATTTTCATAATTCAATTCTCCTTTAAGACGAAGAATCAGCCCAGAAAGGGCGCTCAAAACCGAATTGGTGGCGCCGTACCCTCTCTTACCTCTAGATTGATGTTGGTATCCACTATCGTCTATGTCAAGTATTTTAGCTTGCTATTAATGTGCGTTGCCGAATACAAGAACGGTAACTTGCTGCTGGGCAACTTTCGGCAATCCAACGACTGCATCAAATCTTACGAACAAATACCTTCGATTTACGCTGGTAGTTGTACAGCGATTTCTTCTGCTCGGGCAGCGCGGCAACATCGGCTTCGTTGAAGCCGCGCTCGATGAACCAGTGCGCGGTGCGGGTGGTGAGCACGAACAGTTTCTTCATGCCCTGCGATTTTGCAATGCCGATCATGTGCTTGAGGATGGCTTCGCCGTAGCCCCGGTCGCGGCTTTGTGCTTCCACCGCGAGACCGGCAAGTTCGGCGGCGGCTTCGTCGGGAAACGGATACAGCGCTGCGCAGCCTACGATACGGTGGTCGTGTTCCAGCACCACGAAGCGGTCGATCTCCTGCTCCAGCAATTCGCGGTTGCGCCTGACCAGAATGCCCTGTTCCTCCAAAGGCTGCAACAGTTTGAGGATGCCGCCGATGTCTTCGATGCTGGCGTCGCGCAGGGTGTTGAGCGTGCTTTCGACCACCATCGTGCCAATGCCATCGTCACTGAACAGTTCCTGCAGCACCGCCCCGTCGGTGTGGCGGCTAATCAGGTGAGTGCGCGCGACCCCGGCTTCGCAGGCGCGAATTGCACAGGGAAGAAACAAACCCACGTCGTCCGGCAATTTGCGTTTTGGCGATAAAATTTCCTGCGCCTGGGAGACGGTGAGCTCCTTGAGCAGCGTGCCCTTCTTGTCATGCACGCCGTCGGTGTCCATCAGGAACATCAGTTTGTCGGCATCCAGCGCGATGGCGGTGGCGGTGGCGACGTCTTCCAGCGTGACGTTGAACACTTCGCCGGTGGGCGAATAACCGAGCGGCGAAAGCAGCACCACCTCGCCGAATTCCATACGGTCGTTCAGTGCCGCGACATCCACCTTGCGCACGCTGCCGGTGTGCATCAGGTCCACGCCGTTGATGATGCCGATGGGCTGGGCGGTGATGAAATTGCCTCCCGCCACGCGGATGTCGGCATTCGCCATCGGCGAATTCGCCAGCCCCATCGACAGCAGCGCCTCGATCTCGACCCGCACCCGCCCGACCGCTTCCTTGACGCACTGCATGGTCTGCGCATCGGTCAGACGAATGCCGTGATGGTAGGTGTCGCCGAGATTGTTTTTTGCCAGATGCTGTTCGATCTGCGGGCGCGCGCCGTGCACCAGCACCAGCCGGATGCCGAGACTGGCAAGCAGATTGAAGTCATGCGTCAGTTCGACGAATTTTCCGTCCGCAACGACTTCGCCGCCGAAGGCGATCACAAAGGTTCGTCCGCGGAACGCGTTGATGTAGGGCGCGACGGAACGGAACCAGGCAACGAATTCGGCGGAGGTGGTGATTGGCATATGAATATCCCTATTGATTGGTGCGCATCATGCCGCGCTATTCTTCATCCAGCAACTGACCTGCAATCGCCCAGTTTTCTTCAGGCATTTCGTCGAAAGCGATGTAGGTATACGACCTGGGCTTCAGCGCGACCCGCTCCAGCGTGTCGGTGATTTCCGCGGCGATCTGTTTTTTCTGTTCACGGGTCAGAGTTCCCGCAATGCGGATATTGACGTAGGGCATATGCAGCTCCGGTTAGAATAGTTGCGGACCGTGTAAAGTATATAGACATTCCCGCCGGTTGCCATTATAAGCGCGGGTGCCACAGCCATTTTTTTGCGAGACGTTTTTGACCGTTAAACCCGAATTATCCGCCAGTGCCCTGCGCCGCCAAGCGCGGCTTGCTTCCCTTGCAGCAATAGAGTTCCCTGCCGATCTGCCGGTGGTGCAAAAACGCGCGAATCTCGCGCGAGCCATTGCCGACAACCAGGTGGTGATCGTGTGCGGCGAAACCGGTTCGGGCAAGACCACCCAACTGCCGAAGATCTGCCTGATGCTGGGGCGCGGCGTGCTGGGCTGCATCGGTCACACCCAGCCGCGCCGTGTGGCGGCGCGCACCGTGGCGAGCCGCATCGCGTTTGAACTTAAAACCGAACTGGGCGGCGCGGTGGGTTACAAGGTGCGCTTTCACGACAAGGTTGCGCCGGATACCAGTGTCAAACTGATGACTGACGGAATCCTGCTGGCCGAAATCCACAGCGATCCGCTGCTGCGCAATTACGACACGCTGATCATCGACGAGGCGCACGAGCGCAGCCTGAACATCGACTTCCTGCTCGGTTATCTCAAACAGTTGTTGCCGCGCCGCCCAGATCTCAAGCTGATCATCACTTCGGCGACACTGGATGCAGACCGTTTCTCCCGGCATTTCGGGGCACAGGTGATCGAGGTGTCCGGACGCAGTTATCCGGTCGAGATCCGCTATCGCCCGTTGCAGGTGAGCGACGAAGGCGAAGCACAGGATGTTCCGCAGGCGGTAAGTTCCGCGCTGGACGAGTTGGCAGCGGGAGGGCTGAGGGGAGACGTGCTGGTGTTCCTGCCCGGCGAGCGGGAGATTCGAGACACGGCGGAAGTTTTGCGCAAGCATCATCCAAAAGGAATAGAGGTTCTGCCGCTGTTCGCGCGTCTGTCGGCGGCCGAGCAGGATCGGGTGTTCAAGACCGGTGGGCAGCGGCGCGTGGTGCTGGCGACCAACGTTGCTGAAACCTCGCTGACCGTGCCCAACATCGGCTATGTGATCGATTGCGGCCTGGCGCGGGTGAACCGCTACAGCATCCGCCAGAAGGTTGAGCAGCTGCACATTGAGAAGATCTCGCGCGCCGCCGCCAACCAGCGCGCCGGACGTTGCGGCCGGGTGATGAGCGGCGTGTGCGTGCGTCTGTACGAGGAAGCGGATTTTCTGCAGCGCGTGGAATTCACCGACCCTGAGATCTTTCGTGTCTCATTGGCGACTGTCATCCTGCGCATGAGTGCGCTTGAACTTGGAGAGATCTCAGAGTTTCCGTTCATCGAGCCGCCCACCCCGCGCATGATCGCGGACGGCTATCAACTGCTCGGCGAACTTGGCGCAATAGACGAGGCGCGGCAGCTTACCAGGCTGGGTCATGAGCTGGCCAGGCTGCCGCTCGATCCGAAGATCGCGCGCCTGTTGCTGGCGGGGCGGCAGTATCAATGCCTGACCGAGATACTGGTCATCGCCAGCGCGCTGTCGGTACAGGACCCCCGCGAACGCCCGCTGGACAGGCAGGCGGCGGCGGATGCGGCGCACAAGCGTTTTGCCGACGAGCATTCCGATTTTCTCGCCTACCTGAAAATCTGGGCGTGGTTTGAACAGGCGCTGGCGGAAAAGAAATCCAACCGCCTGATGGCGGAAGAATGCCGCAGGAATTTCCTGTCGCCGCTGCGCCTGCGCGAGTGGCGCGAGCTGCACCAGCAGTTGCACGCGCAGGTCGCCGAAATGGGTATGCGAGGCAATGAAAAACCGGCGACTTACGAGCAGATCCACAAAGCCCTGTTGTGCGGTCTGCTTGGCAACATCGGCATGAAGAGCGTGGAGAGCAACGAGTATCTGGGCGCGCGCGGCATCAAGTTTTTCATCGCACCCAATTCGGTGCTGGCAAAAAAGGGCACAAAGTGGGTGATGGCCGGCGAGCTGATCGAGACCCACCGTCTGTATGCGCGCAGCGTGGCGCGCATTGATCCGGAATGGCTGGAAGAGGTGGGCAGCCACCTGATCAAACGTCATTATTACGATCCGCATTGGGAGAAGAAGGCCGCGCAAGTCGTGGCTTACGAGCGCAGCACGCTGCATGGGCTGCTGCTCAACGCGAAAAAGCGGGTGCATTATGGGCCGATGAATGCGGCTGAGTCGCGCGGGGTGTTCATACGCCAGGCACTGGTCGGTGGCGAGTTTGAAACGCGTGCGCCGTTCTTTGCGCACAACCGCAAGCTGATCGCCGACATCGAGGCACTGGAGCACAAGGCGCGCCGTCCGGATGTGCTGGTGGACGACGAACTGATCTTCGCGTTCTACGACAGCCGCATTCCTCATCAATTTTCCGGGCATGACATCCACAACGGTGCAACATTTGAAGCGTGGCGAAAGGAGGCGGAGCGCAGCGATGCAAAACTGCTTTACCTGAAAAAGGACGACCTGATGCGCCACGAGGCGGCGGGCATCACCACCGACCAGTTCCCGCCGCAGCTTAAGATAGACAACGTCAGCTTCGCGCTGGGCTACAACTTTTCCCCCGGCAAAAACGATGACGGTATCACGCTCACCGTGCCGCTCGCGTTGATCAACCAGGTGGTCGCGGCGCGCTGTGAATGGCTGATCCCGGGGATATTGGCGGAGAAAGTGGTGCAACTGGTCAAGACGCTGCCGCAGAAGCTGCGCCGCAATCTGGTGCCTGTACCGGAGTTCGCTGCGGCGTTCTGCAGCGAGGTGCAACCATCCGGCACACCGCTGTTGCAGGCGCTGGCCCGCTACATCCGCGAACAGAAGCAGGTCGATGTGCTGCCGGATGCGTTCCGCCTCGAGCAGCTGCCGCCGCATCTGCTGATGAACTTTCGCGTCGTCGACGAGCATGGCCGGCAGATCGGCATGTCGCGCAACTTTGCCCAGCTGCACGCCGAACTGGCGCCGCACGAAATACCCGCGGCAATTGCGCAGACAGGGGCGGGGGAAAAGGGCGCGACCATTTCAGAACAGCGATACACATCGTGGTGTTTCGGCGACTTTGCCGAGACCAGTGTGGTGCAGCGCGCCGGACAGAACGTCACGCTGTTCAATGCGCTGGTGGATGAGGGCGATGCGGTGACACTGCGTGCTTTCGATACCCGCGATACCGCACAGGCCGCACACCGGGGAGGATTGCGCCGATTGTTCATGCTGCTGTTGAAAGAACAGGTGAAATATCTGGAAAAGAACCTGCCCGACGCGCAACGGCTGGGCATGCTGTTCATGATGCCCAATTCTCCATTCGGCGGCACCCAGCAGGAATTGCAGCAACAGCTACTCGCGATGACCTTCGACCGCTGTTGCCTGAACGATCCGCTACCGGCGAACGAGGAACAATTCGTCGCGCGCGGCAAGGAAGCAAAGAGCCGGCTGTTGCTGATCGCGCAGGAACTCGCGCGCCTGGTCGGCAATGTGCTGGCCGAGTATCAGTCCGTGCAAAAGAGTCTGCCGCAGCTCAAGGCGTACGCGCAGGCAAACCAGGATGTGCGCACACAGCTGGAATGGCTGCTGCACAAACGCTTCATCGCGGATACGCCATACGAACGCCTGCAGCATGTGCCGCGTTACCTCAAGGCGATCAATCTGCGCATCGAAAAGTTGCGCAGCAATCCGGCACGCGACGCGCAGTGTCTGGCACAGCTGCAGCCGCTGACACAGGCATGGCAAAAGCTGCGCCAGACACAGCAGGGCAACGGCGATCCGCGCGTGGACGAGTTCGCCTGGATATTGCAGGAATTGCGCGTGTCGCTGTTTGCGCAGGAACTGAAAACGCCGGTGATCGTGTCGGTAAAGCGACTGGAAAAAATGCTGGCGGGAATCAGGTGGTAGACCGGGGGTTGGCTGGGGTGAATCGTGCAACTTGAAGGTAATGATAGGCAGGTATAATTCGCGCATTCAAATAGCTGGTAGCGTAAATGTCCACGACCATTCTGATCATCGGCCTGATGCTGTTCTTCGCACACTTTCTGTCGCTGCAATTCAGCAAAACCAATATCCCGGACGTGCTGGTGCTGATGCTGGTGGGTATCGTGCTCGGTCCTCTGCTGGGTATTGTGACGCCCGATGATTTCGGCAAGATCGGTTCCCTGATCGCCACCATCGCGCTGGTTGTGATCCTGTTTGAAGGAGGCACGACGCTGAATCTGGACGTGCTGGGGAAATCGCTGGGCACGACAGGATTGTTGGCCATGGTCAGTTTTGTATTGACCGCCGCGATCATCGCGGCAATCGGTTTTTACACGCTTGGCCTGGAGCTGCTGCCCGCCACCATGCTGGGCGTCACACTGGGAAACACCTCTTCATCGGTCGTGATCCCGTTGGTGAACTCGCTGAAAATGTCGAACCAGCCCGGCACCGTGCTGGTGCTGGAATCGGCGCTCACCGACGTGTTGAGTATCGTTGGCGTGTTCGCGTTGCTGCAGATCCATACGGAAGGCGATGTGGTACCGGGCAGGCTGGTGGGTACCGTGCTGGCATCGCTGATTTTCGCGGCGGTGATCGGCCTGTTGGGAGGAATAGGCTGGCTGATGGTGCTGGGCAAGGTACGGAATTTCCCCAACACCATTTCGTCCACCCTTGCCTACGTGTTCATCGTGTACGGTCTGACCGAAATGCTCGGCTATTCGGGCGCGATTGCCGCGCTGGCGCTGGGCGTTTCGCTGACCAACTTCCAGAAATTCCATCTTTACCGCATTCCGTACATCGACAAGAGTATCGTCCCGCTGAATGAAATCGATCTGGCCTTTTACAGCGAAGCGGTGTTTCTGCTGAAAACATACTTCTTCGTCTATCTCGGCATTTCGATTCATTTCAGCGATGTTGCGCTGGCGGTTGCCGCCATTTCGATGGTGTCGGTGGTGTATATCATGCGACTTGGGCTTGCGCGTGTTGTGTTCAGCAATGACGGCTACAGTCTGCGCGATACCGCCATCGCCTCGATGATGGCGCCCAAGGGGCTGGCGTCTGCCGTTCTGGCGACGTTGCCGCTGCAATACGGGGTTGCAGGCGGAGAAATGATCCGCAACACTACGTACATGGTGGTGCTGGTCAGCATTACGCTGACCGCGCTGCTGGTGATGATTTACCCCAACCGCTATGCGCAACGCCTCTATGGGCTGATACTGGGCAAGCCGGTGCCGAAACCCGGTACAACCGACTCCTAGACAGGCGTAACTGGTGTTCCGCGTGCTGCTGTTATTTGCGCAAATCCACTACCCGTGTTTGGCTCGTGACAGTTGCGGCGCTTGGCAATGTCCGGCCTACGGTATAATCCGCGCAATTCAGCCTGGCCATGAAAGAAGAAAATAATGGATGAGCAATTGCGCGAAGCCGCGCTGCAATATCACCGCCAGGTCCCGGCGGGAAAGATCACGGTTACGCCGAGCAAGCCGATGATCACACAGCGCGACCTGGCGCTGGCTTATACGCCGGGAGTGGCCGTAGCCTGCGAGGCCATCGTGGAGAATCCCGCCGAGGCACGCAACTTGACCTCGCGCGGAAACCTGGTTGCGGTGATCACCAATGGCACCGCGGTACTGGGTCTGGGCGCAATCGGCCCGCTTGCCGCCAAACCGGTGATGGAAGGCAAGGCCATGCTGTTCAAGAAATTTGCCGGGATCGACGTTTTCGATCTGGAAATCGAGGAGCGCGACCCCGACAAACTGGTGGACATCATTGCCGCGCTGGAACCGACCTTTGGCGGTATCAATCTGGAAGACATCAAGGCACCGGAATGTTTCTACATCGAGCGCAAGCTGCGCGAGCGGATGAAGATCCCGGTATTCCACGACGACCAGCACGGTACTGCGATCATCGTCGGCTCCGCGCTGCTGAACGGCCTCAAGGTGGTAGGCAAGGACATCGCAAAAATTAAGCTGGTGGTATCCGGTGCGGGTGCCGCCGCACTGGCATGCCTGGACATGCTGGTCAGCCTCGGCGTGCGCATGGAGAATATTACCGTAACCGATATCAAGGGCGTCGTGTACAAGGGCCGCACCGAAGAAATGGACGACAACAAGGCGCGCTATGCGAAGCAAACTTCCGCGCGTACCCTGGCCGAAGTGATCGCGGGGGCGGATGTGTTTCTCGGACTGTCCGCTGGCGGGGTATTGAAGCCGGAAATGGTCAAGCAGATGGGCGATAACCCGCTGATCTTTGCGCTGGCCAACCCCACGCCCGAGATTCTGCCGAGTGTGGCCAAGGCGGCGCGTCCCGATGTAATCATGGCAACCGGACGTTCCGATTATCCGAACCAGGTCAATAACTCGTTGTGCTTCCCGTTCATTTTCCGCGGGGCGCTTGATGTGGGTGCATCGACCATCAACGAAGAGATGAAGCGCGCGGCGGTTTATGCGATCGCCGAGCTGGCGCAAGCCGAGCAATCGGAAGAGGAGCAGGAAGTATACGGTGACGAAAGTTTGAGTTTTGGCCCGGATCACCTGATTCCCAAGCCGTTCGATTCCCGCCTGATCATACGCATTGCGCCTGCTGTGGCACAGGCCGCAATGGACAGCGGGGTGGCGTCGCGGCCGATTGCCGATATGGCGGCCTATCGTGAACGGCTGGAGGGTTTTGTTTACCACTCCAACATGCTGATGAAACCGGTGTTCGAGGCTGCCAAGCGTGCGCCGCAGCGTCTGGTCTATGCGGAAGGGGAGGAATCCCGCGTACTGCATGCGGTGCAGACGGTGGTCGACGAAGGTATGGCGCATCCGATACTGGTTGGTCGACCGGAGGTGATCGCGCAGCGCATCGCCAAGCTTGGGTTGCGCATCCGTGCGGGTGAACATTTCGAACTGGTCAATCCGGAGAGCGATTCGCGCTATCGTGAATACTGGAGCGAATATCACCGCCTGATGCAGCGGCATGGCGTTACGCCGAGTACGGCCAAGCGGGCGATGCGCCGCAGCAACACCCTGATTGCCGCGATGCTGGTGCGCATGGGTGAGGCGGACGCAATGTTGTGCGGGACAGTTTCGCAGCCGATCAGGCATCTACGCTATATCGACGAGGTGATCGGGCGCCGCCCCGGCGCCAATATATACGCGGCAATGAATATCCTGATGCTGCCCAAGCACACGCTGTTCATTTGCGATACCCACGTCAATCTCGACCCGAGTGCCGAACAGGTGGCTGAAATGACCATGTTGGCCGCTGAGGAGATGCGCCGCTTCGGCCTGACGCCGAAGGTTGCGCTGTTGTCGCATTCAAACTTCGGCAGCCATGAAAATGCATCCGCACGAAAAATGAGTCGTGCACGCGAGCTGCTCGAAACGCTCGCCCCCGAACTGGAAGTGGAAGGCGAGATGCACGGTGATGCCGCATTGTCGGAAAGTTTGCGCACCGCGGCTTTCCCCGATAACGGCTTGAAGGGCGTGGCGAACCTGCTCATCATGCCGAATCTGGATGCGGCAAATATCGCCTACAACCTGCTGAAGATGACCGGGGGCGATGGCATCACTATCGGCTCGATTCTGCTGGGCGCAAACAAATCGGTGCATATACTGACTACAACTGCCACGGTGCGCCGCATCGTGAACATGAGTGCGCTGGCGGTGGCCGGCGTGAAGTTACACCAGGGAGAAAAATGATGACCATGAACAAACAGGAAGTCGACATGCTCGGCGAAGAAGTCGAGATGCTGATGCAGGAGCGCACCAGGCTGCTCAAAGTGGTGGGTGCGGCGGCGGTATTGGTGGCAAACACCGACCCGGAGTCGTTGCGGGCAGAGGCGATGTATGCGGCCGAGATGCTGTCGGAAACGCTGAACGCGCTGCCGGAAGAAACCTTGAAGGACGCGCTGGAATCGGTGCAGGCAGAAGCCGAATAGCGAATCTATGGAGAAGCGCGCGGCACTGATACTCACCGGCGGGGGCGCGCGTGCCGCCTATCAGGTGGGGGTGCTCAAGGCGATCGCGGAATTCCTGCCGCGCAACGCGCACTGTCCGTTTCCGATCATCTGCGGGACCTCGGCAGGCGCGCTGAACGCTGCCACGCTCGCGGTGAATGCCGGAAATTTCAGGAGGGGCGTGCAGTATCTGACCAACACCTGGAAAAATTTTCACGCCTACCAGATATACCGGACCGACGTGGTCGGGGTGTTCAATAATTCCATGTTGTGGCTGGCCGGCGTGGTATTGAACATGATCGGGATCAACAAGCTCAGCAAGGTTTCACTGCTGGACAATTCCCCGCTGATCGAACTGCTGGAACAGATGCTGCCCTGTGAAAAGATTCAGGACAGTATTGATGCCGGCTATCTGCATGCGTTGAGCATCACCGCATCCGGTTATGGTTCGGGGCAGTCGGTGTCTTTTTATCAGGGCGTAAAACAGCTGATTCCGTGGCGGCGCCGGGGCCGGGTGGGTATCCCGATGCAGATCGAAAACAAACACCTGTTGGCCTCGTCCGCGCTTCCGTTCATATTTCCGGCGACGTTGATCAATCGCGAATATTTTGGCGACGGTTCGATGCGCCAGACCGCGCCCATCAGTCCCGCGCTGCATCTGGGCGCGACACGCGTGCTGATAATAGGCGTTTCCATGAACGGCAATCACGGGAATTACGATCGTGCTGACATTGGGCAATACCCGTCACTGGCCAGTATCGCCGGACACACCCTGAACAGTATTTTTCTCGACAGCATGGAAGCGGATCTGGAACGCCTGAAGAAAATCAATGACCTGGTCGCGATCATGCCGGAAGAAATGCGTGTACGTGCCGAGATCAGGCATGTGGATGCGCTGATAATCTTGCCCAGCCAGCCGATCGATAAAATTGCCGAACGTCATGCAACAGAATTGCCCTGGACAATACGGCTATTGCTGCGCCTTATCGGCGCAAGACAGCAAAGCGGCGGGACGCTGGTGAGCTATCTGCTGTCCGAAAAAAAGTTCTGTGGCGCGTTGATCGACCTGGGCTATCAGGATGCACTAAAGCGGCGCGATGAAATTATGACCTTTCTTGAAGTGATGCCGAGTCAGGGCCAAGAGATGCCGGAATGATGGCGGGTATGGCCAAAACGCGTACCTGGCAGTTGCTGAACCTGCTTGCGGACGGTGAGTTTCATTCCGGCGAGGTGCTGGCAAGCCGGTTGGGCGTGTCGCGGGCCAGCGTGTTCAATGCGCTGGCCAACGTCGCAGACATGGGCGTGCTGCTGCAGCGGGTGCGCGGGCGCGGCTACCGGCTGGCATGCCCGTGGCAGCGGCTTGAGCGCAGCGAAGTGGCGCGATGGCTGGGCAGGGATGCCGGACAGTTTGATATCGAGATATTGCCGGAGGCGCCTTCCAGCAATACCCTGTTGCTGCGGCGCGCAGCGGCGGATGTTGCAGAAGGGCGCGCGGCCAGCGGCAGTGTGCTGGCGGTTGAGTTGCAAACTGCCGGACGCGGAAGGATGGGGCGGACATGGCATTCCGGCCTCGGTACGGCGCTGACGTTTTCCATGTTGTGGCGCTTCGACTGCGGCCTGAATGCGCTGTCCGGTTTGAGCATGGCGGTTGGCGTGGCCCTGATGCGGGTGCTGAATAGCCTGGATGCGCGGGGAATACAGCTGAAGTGGCCGAATGACATCGTCACCGGGCAGGGAAAATTGGCCGGTATTCTGGTCGAGGCGCAGGGCGATATGCTCGGCCCCAGCGCAGCGGTGATCGGCATCGGACTGAACTGCACATTGCCGGCCAGCCTGATGCGGCAGATCGGCCAGCCCGCCTGCGCGCTGGATGAATTATGCACGGCAATGCCGACACGCAACCAGCTGCTGGCGCTTTTGCTGCTGGAACAGGCGCGCGTGCTGGGGCAGTTCGGGCGCGGCGGATTTGCACCGTTCCGCGAGGAGTGGGAACAATATCACGCGTACCAGAACAAGCCGGTCAGCCTGAAGATGGCCGATGGCAAGACGGTGAGCGGAATTGCACGGGGGGTCAGCGATCGCGGAGAGTTAATCCTGGAAACGGCAATGGGGATACGGAATTACAATTCCGGTGAAATCGGAGCGCACTAGCAATGTTATGGAAACTGCATACCCGGAAAATTGTGGCCGCAAATTCAAGCGGTGGGCAGCGCGTCGCACGCTGGCTGTTGCCGCAACGGTGATTTGACATGAAATTGCTGATCGACGCAGGAAATACGCGCATCAAGTGGGCATTGGTGAGCGGCGAGGACTGGCTGTGCAGCGGTACCGTGCCGGCCATGCAGGCGGATGGCCTGGTGCGGGAAATAGCCGATCAGATCGCCCGGCAGGCGCCCGGTACTGGCTTGCCGGACATACGGCAAATCTGGGCGAGCAATGTCGCCGGCGAAACATGCGCCGGCCATATTCGCAGCATCGGGACGGAAACTTCCGTGCAGCCTCACTTCATTGCTGCGGAACAAATGCAATGCGGTGTGCGCAATGGCTATTCCGAACCGTCGCAGCTGGGCAGCGACCGCTGGGCCGCATTGATCGCGGCATGGCATCTGGTGCAGCGGGCATGTCTGGTGGTGGACAGCGGCACCGCGACCACGATAGATGCCTTGTCCGCACAGGGCGAGTTCATCGGCGGCCTGATTCTGCCCGGCGTCGAGTTGATGCAGCGCAGTCTTGCGGCCGCGGCGAGCCAGCTCAAGCCGGCACCGGGGAAATACCGGCGGTTTCCGCAGAACAGCGCAGACGCGCTGTTCAGTGGCGCACTCCAGGCCAGTTGCGGCGCGATAGAACGGCAATATAATCTGCTTGACGATCATCACGCGCTGCTGCTATTGAGTGGCGGGGCGGGACAGGTATTGCTGCCCTGCCTTGAACAGCGGCGTTTCGGCACACCGCCGCGCGTCGTGGACAATCTGGTGCTGCAGGGATTGCTGTTGATGGCACGGAACTGGAAGGCACGATGAAAAAAATATTCTGGGTATTATTGCTGGTGAATGTGGTTCTGTATGCCGTGATGCGGGGCAACGGTTTTGGCCTGGGCGAACAGCAAGTGCAGGCGCAGCCCGATTTGCACGGGGATATGATCAGGCTGATTCCCGCAACGCGAAGCGCACCGGTTAAAACGCTGCCAGCGTCCAGGACATTGCCCGCGCCAGCCGCTGTGTCTGCCCCGGTGGCTGAATTGCCGGCGGCAATCCCGGCACCGTCAAAAGCCGCAACCCAACCCGACCACCCGGCTACTGTAGCGGCAACAACCAAACCGGGTACAACAGCATGTCTGGAGTGGGGTGATTTTTCCGGCCCGGATCTGGTGCGCGCCACGGCAGTGTTGTCAACGATGCAGTTGCCCGGCAAATTAAGCCGGCGCGAGGTCGAGCTCAACAGGGGATATTGGGTGTATTTCCCGCCGCTCAGAACCAAGGCCGCCGTCAACCGGAAAATTTCAGAGCTCAAGGCACTGGGTATCACGGATTATTTTGTGGTGCAGGGTTCGGGTCATTGGCATAATGCAATTTCGCTGGGCGTATTCAAGACAAAGGAAGCGGCGCAGAGCTACTTGCATGGGCTGCATGGCAGGGGTGTACACACCGCACGGGTCGGCGAGCGCGCCAGCAAGCTCAAGGCGACCCTGTTCATGCTGGACGGGGTGGATGCAGTGACAGTCGCAAATTTGACCGCCTTGCAGAAGGATTTTCCGGGCACTGAATTGAACGCGGTTCCCTGCGCATTGACAAGATAGGGTGAAATCCGGACAATGCCGCGCTCTTCGCGGTGATATAGCTCAGGTGGTTAGAGCGCAGCACTCATAACGCTGAGGTCGGTGGTTCAAATCCACCTATCACCACCAAGACACAGTTTCAGCCAATCTCAAACA